>Ga0189288_10022_pt1 | contig 284281 bp, 233 predicted proteins | sample UW105minimetaG_FD_130316 | JGI IMG/M metagenome (GOLD analysis project Ga0189288, IMG submission 130316) | Marine microbial communities from the Costa Rica Dome - UW105 mini metaG | ecosystem: Environmental > Aquatic > Marine > Oceanic > Photic zone | place: Costa Rica: the Eastern Pacific... | reverse complement strand
TTGACCTTTGGTGTACGAATTTTGGTCTAAATGGAAGCCTTTTAATCGCGAAACAGTCCTGCAAGCCTAGCGGGCTAAGTTAAAGGACTGTGACAAAGAGTAAAAGGCTTCCATAACGACCCCCTCGGGCAGCGCCTTTGTGCCATCTATACTGCGTTGAATGTTCTCGATTTAGAACCACTAAACCGTCAAACATTCGCCTTGTCTAGATGGCACACAGACCGATGCAAAAATGTACAACAAAGGTCAACAGGCCCTACCTAGCCAATGTACAGGAGCTATAGTTAAGCTCCTGTGCGCAAGAGGAATTAACCCACAACCTAAAAAGGGTTAACCGAATACCCTTTCTGTGCCAGGCGCGCGTGGGCTGTCATGGCTGACAAATCCATTTTCACTCCGTCTATCAACGCATTTTTTTCAACGCCATGGGCAGCGGCAGACTGCCCACACACTATTACGTCTACACCTTTCTCCATCAACGCTACAAGTAGCGTTTCGTTTCCATTAGGTAAGCCCTTACGCTCTTTGAAGTTTGCAGTTTTAAGCACTTCTTCTGTGGCAGAGCCGTGAACGACAAGCGCAAGAGAGACATTTTCCTGCTTAACGCCGTTGGCTACGTGCATATTGATAAACCGCGCCAGCGACTCAAACTTGCGGTTTACCTCACCAGGGCTTGCCGCTTTGGCTACGTCAAACGCAACCTTGAATGTCTGATTTTCAGGAAAACTTACGCCCTCAACATGAGCATGCTTGCCGAAAGTGTCAAACACAGGGCCATAATCAAAATCTGATTTAGCTGAGGCTTGCCCGGCTACTAAGAGTGCTGCTGCAAACCCCAGTGACGCGCTGCCAATCCCTTTTGTGATGCTCATTGCTAATTCCTCGAACTTTAACGCGCAGGTAGCGCTGTCTTATACACTTCAAATGTCATGTCGCTAACATCACTACCCGCATCTTGTATTTTGCTATTGGTATAGTAAAGCGCATTGTTGTAGATACTAAAGGTATCAGCCCAATTCACCACATCACCTTTCACAAGGGCGCGAAGGTCTAGACTTGGCGTGAGGTACTGTACTTCTTGCTTTTCCAGGTCAGCTAAATAAACATTACCTTGATGAAAAATCATGCCATCTGGTGCGCCTGTCGTCGCTACTTTTCGCACTTTTTCTGCCAACACATCGTTTGACGATTTCTCGATGTCAGATGTGTTGATGGCATACAGCGAATAACCAGACAATGCGTGAAAATATAGTGTGTCGTTTAACGTATCTAGCGCGATCCCGTCAGACTGAACAGGCATAGTAAAGGGTTTGCCCTGAATACTTAACGCATCGACTTCAGCTTTAGTGGTTTTATGGTTATCTAAAATACGATAGCTGGTATTGTCATCAAGGTTATATACCACTAAACCCGCGTGAGCCGAGTCGGTCATATAAATGCGATTCGTTTTTTCGTCTACTCGCAAGTCATTAATGTACGAATCAGGATGGTAAGCGTCTTCGCTAAGTATCAAGGTTCCTTCTATCTCGTTTGAGGCTAAATCAACAACAAATAAGCGAGGTGCATCCACTACACCTTTAAACTTAGGATTTCGGGTGTCCAATACATACAGCTTATCCTTGTGCGCAACCACTGACTGCACCGCTAAAAAGCAGTCTTTTCTTACTTCACTTTGTGCCACACATTCATTTGTTTGGCTATTAGGGTAAGCGACAAATTCTCCAGTGTCGGTAACCTGAGCTACGGAAAAGCGAACGCCGTCACGCCAGTTAGGCGCATTCACAAATACACGACCATCATTACTTACCGTAACACCAGTAATTTGCGTGCCCTTTATGTCGCCCACTAATTCAACATTTGCGTCTGATGAATGTTGCGCGATTGCATTTACAGAAAAAAGTGCGGCGATAGTGGTGGCAAGTAACCCTTGTTTTATACGCTTTATATTCATGTCCATTTACCTTTAATTAGTGGCTTCGCTTGTCAGCACACACCACAAAGCGGTGCGCATTAACAAAACTGAATGGAATAAAGCATACGGTCTTATTGTGAATGTGGAACACCTTTTAGCGGCTTATCTATGCAGGCTGACGAAAATCAAGTGGTGAAACAAGCTTTACCACTTATGAGATCCAAAACACGCTATGCTCTCGTTTAAGTTAAGAGCTAACAAACTTTACTGAAAACTATGCACAGCAGTATGATGAAAAAACGTGAAACTGGTTTAATCCAAAAGGCAAAGTATTTGAAAACAGTGCTACTTTTAACAGCATGTATGGTCGTGGTTGCCGCATGCAGTAGTAGTAAGCCTCAAGTAAATATGGATGAAACACAAAACTTTGCCGATATTAAAACGTTCTATATTCAGCCTCCTCTAAACCCAATCAACGCGACGCTGGCCAATCATCTTTCCTCAGCCATTACCCAGCGCCTCAATGAGAAAGGCCTCACCCCATCTTCGGAGGAGGGCGCCGATATCGCGGTGGGATACCTACCTTCCACCACCACTAAACAGGATGGCACCACCTTGAATCTAGGGCTGGGCACCGGAAGTTACGGTCGCTCTGGCGGCATTTCATTGGGCAGCATTTTTAGCATTCCGGTTGGAGAGCAAACCACGCTTCAACAAGGGCTTCAAATTGACATGGTTAAAGACGGTACATTTGTTTACAGCGCGTCAGGAGCGGTAGAGCTGGAGTCGAAAGACAGTATCAGCATTCAAAATAAACTTGATGAACTCGTCATCAAGCTCCTTGAACAATATCCGTCTAACAGATAGCTCACATCTGGGTCAGCAATAAGAACCGACTTTTTCGCTAAGGGCTCGCAAGAGCCCCTACTCCATAAAAACTCTTCATAACGATGAACTTGGCGCTGATTTTGCGTATGAATGCCTATATTAGGTCCCCCACTTTTATGCCCCACGCTATGAAGTGAGCTACACAGAGTCAGAAATGGATACCACATACAGCCACTTGTCATCTTCACCTTCACTATTCAATTACTTGGGCGACACAGCAAATGCCCAAAGCGCACTTCAAGATGTTGTAGAAAAATCCAAGCAGGCTAATGCTCTCGGTGATGCGTTCAGTGCGTTTAATGGTGAACTACAGGGCAATCAAATTGACACATATCTTAAAAAAATAGAAAGCGGCGAGGCCTCACTCAACGGCAACACAATTGCAAACTACCTCGATTTTAATCGGCAAAAGCTTGCCTCGGAATTAAGTGATTTAGCGGCAAAACTTGGTATTTCAAACGATACAAAGCTAACGGTGAGCAAAGGCGAGCTGGTAATTGAAAGCAGTCAGGGCGAGCAAGAGCTTGATAAAACCACGTTGCGCCTACAACAGTACCTAGAAAAAGACACCAACCTTACGTCACTTATTCAACAAACATCTCGTCTGTCTCAGTTCAAAGAATGGGGAGATGCCACGTCATTTGCATCAACACTACAAGAGAAAGGCACTGACGAAGCGACTATCCAGTCATTTTTAAAAGAAGCCCGAACGTCAGTGACGTCTGACAATACGCTGATATTCAATAAAAACGGGTTCGGCTTTACTTCCGATGGTAAAACTGATGCGCTAATTGATGCATTTGATAAGCAGTAAGGGCAATCTTACAAAGTGAATAAGTCTCTATTCATTACCTCCCTCTCACACGAGAGCAGATAAGTACCGAATATCACAAATTAAGAATCACTTTTTCTGTGCGAAATTAGAGGAAGTCGACGCGAAATAACGCTATGCTTGGCTGCATGATGAAGTGCAGATTGACATAATGGCAGCGCAACAGCCGCTTTCCGTTCAGCAAAACCTTACCATTAGGTTATTGCGCGTATTGCGATACAACAAAGCACGTATTGAGCGTGCACTTACGCTCATGCCTGAAAAGCACAGGCCGCTTTTTCATGTGCTTCCCTTTCTTGTACATGTTAACCACGAAGCCCTTCCAGGATATGTGGCCCCACTCACCTCGGGTGAAACCGTTCCATTTGGTATCAACAATTACTCGTTTAGACCTGATGTAGAACAAGCTTTGCAGCGCTGTTTTCCTGCACAGAGTCACTTGTTTTCAGACATTAAGCAAATTTGGCCAAGACAGCGGGCGGTTGATGCACTGGTTTTAATGGGTAGCGTGGGGACTATTGCTCAGACTGACGACTCAGACTTTGATTTTTGGGTGTGTATTGACGGTAAACGTTTTTCGACTACTGAGCTGACTTTACTTCAACAAAAGCTAACAGCCATTGAAAAATGGGCGGATAACACCTTTGGTATTGAAGTGCATTTCTTTTTATCTGAGATAGATAAAGTTAAGCAAAACGATTTTGGCGTCGCTGAAGGTGAAAGCGCGGGCTCGGCGCAAGCCCTGTTTCTAAAAGCTGAGTTTTACAATACCAATATAGTAGTAGCAGGCAAAGCGCCGTTTTGGTGGCTTACTCCAGAGAAAACAACAGAGAAGCAGTATCAGGCTATTTACAATAGTTTGGAAAAAGGCGGCTCACCAGACGTAGACTGGTTCATGGACTTGGGTCACTTAGAGCGACTAGACGCAAGCGAACTTTTTGGCGCCGCCATCTGGCAATTAGGCAAAGCCATGGACTCGCCATTCAAGTCCGTATTAAAAATGGCAAAGCTTGAAGTATACCTTGCCAATATCTCTCACGGACAACCGCTGTGCAACCTTTTGAAAAAGCATGTACACCGCGGTGCTGAAGCTCCAGGGCATGTTGCAGATATCGACCCCTACGCACTCATGTTTGACGAACTCATCGCTCACTACAAAGCCAATGGTCAGGCGGAAGATATTGCTGTATTGCAGCAGTGTTTATATTTGAAATGTGGGTGTACATTGAGCCACCCGCTTGTAGAAGGTGAGCAAGCGAATTTCAAACGCAAAATTATGGCCTCGTATGCAAAACAGTGGGGGTGGAGCCGCAAACTACTTGCCCACTTGGATAACCAACAAGATTGGACATTCAATGAACGTGTGCAGCTGAGCCGTCGAATTCACCGCTTTTTATTAAAGTGTTACCGCCGTATCTCCAAAGAGATCAGTCATCATCAACAGGTGATGGATCAAAAAGACATGACCGTTCTGGGTCGCCGATTAAGTACCTATTACGCTAAAAAGCCGGATAAAATTGAGTTTTTGCGACGCGCTTTTGACGAAAGCCTTTACTGTGAAAAGATTACCATTGCTATGCGTCAGCTCAAAAATGGTGATGAAGTATGGTCAGCCTATGCTGGTGATTTACTGAGTAAATCGGGCATTATCGACGATTCACAAAAAGTTACTCAAGCGACTAGCGCCATTGCACTGATGGTCTGGCTTGTGTCGAGCAAAATAATAGATACAAACAGTAAGGTTTATCTCGATTACAATTACGGTGAAGTGAGCGAACTAGACTTGAACGATTTGCTTAAGCATTTGTGCAAGTATTTTCCTCCTGTCAAAGTGTCGTCACTACCGCGTAATGACTTGCTGGCGCCAGAACGCATAACGGCATGTTTTGCCATTGTGAACTTCCCCACCCTACGCCAAAAAGCCACGGTAGAGAATGTCTCCATTCTTTATACGACGTCTTGGGGTGAAACCTTTTTGAGACACGGCAGCGACGTGCTGGATACGCTGTGGTACGACTTACAAGAAGTAACCCCAAAGCCGCCGTGCTATGTAATGGTGCCACGTGGAAATCAACAAGCACGAATACTCGGCGAGTTCTTAGAAGCTAACGAGCTTAATTTCACCGTTTTATACTGATACACCCAACGTAACGCTTTCAAAAAAGCGCCAAGCGTAGTACTCCATCTCACACTATCTCTCCGTTTAAAAAATATGCAGAAAAAGCTTGCGATTTAGAATTACAAGTGTAATCTAAAAACACAGACTACAAATGTAATCAAAATAAAAGACGTCGTAATTATGAGTAAAATGTCAGACAAACCCGAAATTTCAAACGCTGAATTTGAAGTGCTGGACGTACTGTGGGACGACCATCCTGCCACGTCGAACGAGGTTATTGCGCGACTTAATGACAAAAAAGACTGGCACGAAAAAACCGTCAAAACCTTGTTAGGCCGCTTGGTAAAAAAAGAAGTGTTAGGGTTTGAAAAGCAGCAGCGCCAGTATCTTTATTATCCGCTGATTGCTAAAGAAGACTATACAAAGAAAGAAACCACGAGTTTTGTTAGCCGACTGTTTAAAGGCAAGATCGCCCCTATGGTCGCCGGTTTTGCAAATCAAAACTCGTTATCTAAACAAGATGTGGACGAGCTCAAAGCCCTTATCAAGAAATGGGAAGAAAACAATGATTGATTGGATTATTGCTCAGCAGGGTATTTTGTCGCTAGCGCTTGTTTTACTCATGGTGTGCGAACACTTTTTCACTAATAAAATTGGGGCTTCGCTTACCTATAAGCTATGGGCGCTGATACCAGCCTGCCTAATAGTCAACAACCTTCCAATGTCGCTGGTTAACATTCCATCGAATAGCTTTGCTCGCTATGTGGTTGGCGTTAAGCCCACATTAGACACCGTTGAGTTTGAAACCTGGTTTACTGTATGGGCAATTGGCGTAAGCGCAATTACAGCCTATGTCTTAGCGCATCATCTTAAAATATGGGCATCGATAGGAAAGCGCCACGCTATCCACACCAATGCCTACTATTCCAGCAAAGCTACCACACCTATGCTATTTGGTTTTATCTTGCCAAAGGTGCTTATTCCCTTCTCATTTAAAAGTGCATTTTCGATTCAACAACAAGCACTGGTATTAGAGCACGAGAATGTGCATCGCAAACATTACGATCACCTGTGGAACGCGTTAGCGCTGGTTATCGCTATTGTATTTTGGTTCAACCCACTAGTTTGGCTTGCGCTAAAACCCTTCAGAATTAATCAAGAACTGGCTTGTGATCACGCAGTACTGAAAGACAAGACAGACAACGAAAAACTTACCTATGCAAAAGCACTCGTGCAGTGTGCCGAGCATGGTTCAGACGCCCTGCACTTTACACGCGGGCTTTACCCAACCTTTGGAGAAAAAAGGACTATGATCAAACGTTTAAACGCGATAAAGCAACCTATGCGTAACAATAAGGTACTGGCTGCAGGCGTACTTTCAATTGCCGCCATGCTCACCATCAACACGGCTTTAGCCAATGCGCCAGTAGCAGAGACCAAATCTGAAGCTAAGATTAACCAGGCATCGCCGGTTAAACGCGTTCCACCAAGCTATCCAGAAAAAGCAGCACAGCAAAATGTTGAAGGTTTCGTTGTACTCTCCTTCGATATTACTGAAACGGGCGCTACAGATAATGTAAAAGTAGTAAAATCAGTGCCTGCTGGCGTGTTTGATAAAAGCGCAAAAGTTGCCCTGAAACAATGGGAATACAAGCCTCGTATTCAAGGTGGCAAAGGCGTGAGGCAGACCGGCCTTCTGGTGCAGCTAGACTATCAACTCGGAGCCTCTCTTGATACGGCGAGTGTTGAAAAGAATGCTTCCCCTGATGTAGAGCGTATAATCGTTCCACCCAAACAGAGCAAGTAAGCCCCAAAATTATCAGAATACTAAAAGGAGCGTATCGCTCCTTTTAGTGTTTTGTCTAATTGACTTAGTTCCTGCCTACTGCACACTACCACTCGATCACCCAAGTCTCTTATAAAATGTAAAGTGCCTTTACAATTTCTATAGAGAATTTACGACCTCACTACGTTAGAATGTGAGTATTTACACACCTGAAAACTTCTAATTTATGGAAGGTTTAAATAGTCGATAGCGCAATTGCTATGGTTATTTTCAATCAAGTTACTCCAGACGGGCTTTCGCTGCTGGTGTACAAAAAGGAAATCTATAATGAATCGTATCGTTTTAGCACCTACAGTGCTTGCCCTTACTTTTTTTACTACTTGTGCTAATGCCAATATTGATCAGCTTAAAGGTCTGTTAGGCGGAAAGAAAGCGGAATCGACAGTTACTTCCAGTAGCCTAACTGAAATGGCAACCAGCGCAGCATCTAATATCGACTTGGCTAGCTTAGTGAGTTCAGTTGCAGGTAACCTTAACGTGTCTGAAAACCAATCAGAAGGTGGCATAGCGTCAATTATGAACTATGTACAAGGCAACCTTTCAGGCGCTGATTACGCCCAGTTGGCAAGCAGCATTCCAGGTATTGATAGCCTGCTTGAAGATGTTCCCTCTCTTAGTGGTAACTCAGCAGCAAGCTCAAGTTCTTCACTATCAGGCTTACTCAACAAGGCCTCTGAGTACAGCTCTACACTTAAATCGGTAAACGACTTAAAGCAACAATTTGAAGCGTTAGGCCTTTCAACCGATATGATTGCCAGCTTTGTCACTCAAATCAGCTCGTATCTAAATGTAAATGCAGATGAAGAAACACAGGCGTTGTTTAAATCTGGCCTAGATAATTTGCTAACCGCTCTGTAACCTGTCTAAGGCGTATTAATTCTCTTCTACAATCCAAATTAATACGCTTTAACTTTTTTGCAGGGGCTTTTAGCTTGGTGAAATAGCAACTCCTGTTTATCTTTTTACATTCAAATACACAGCCTAATCGCCTATGCAAAATGCAATGTCTCGGTTTTCTACGAAGCCCAAATGGTTTCGACTATCCACTTATCTTGTTCTCATCTACCTTACTTACGCGCTTCTTATCGGCGTGGTTACGCCTGCGGTGTTAAAGGCAAAGTTACCCAACATAGTAAAAGAAAACATTGGAAGAGATGCTGCTGTTGAAGATATTGCAATCAACCCTTTCTTGCTAAAGATAGAAGTGACTAATTTTGTTATCTATCCAAATATACACTCTTCAAATGAAAGCGAAGATAACGTCGTAATCCAGAACCAAGAAAATCATTTTTTTAGCGTTGGCAATGTTTCGCTGGACCTTGGATTCTGGCAATCACTTTTCACCCTCACTCCTGCCGTTGAATCGCTAACCATAGACGAACCTTTTGTTTCCATTGCACGTTTAAGCGAAAGTGAAGACACACAAATCTTCAACTTCTCTGACATTCTCACCCACATAGAAAAGCGCAATACGAATGTCCCCACCGAGTCTGAAGATGCTAGCGAAGGACAAATTCCCCGAATTACGTTACGTGACTTTGCGCTTAACGAAGGGCGAGTGGTTATTGAAGACAAGGTGACCAACACCCTGCTTGATTACCCAGAACTGAGCGTTGACTTGCAAGATTTGGATACTCACGCTTTGATCAGTTCAAGTAGTGTTGGCAACAAAAACGCTAACCCTAAAAGCGATAAAAGTGAAAGTGATCAATCAAAAGGTAAGTTAGCGTTCAACCAATATCAATTTAACTTGCTCACCGCAGAGAAAGGTAACATCGCCATTGATGGCGAGTTTCAATTATCTCCACTAAAAGTAACGACAGACATCACGATAAACGATGTAGCCCTTACGCCGCTTTGGTCACTTTCAAAAGATTTGATAGAAGCAGATTTAGTAGACGGCAAGGTTAACTTAAGCTTACATGCTGAAGTTTTTGAACAAGATACAGCCTTCCAGTTTATTCTAGAGCGTGGCGAATTTGCTGTTAACAACCTTGTGTTTAACGCTGGTTTTTCGCCTGCCACAACAGGCACCGCCAAGAGTTCGCAAGAGATCATTGCCATACCCGCGTTTGCCATACACGATATAAACGTAAACGCATTAGAACAGCAAGTTAGCATTGCTGAAGTTGCTTTTGACAACGTTCGAGTGTCGGGCCTATTTGACAAGTCAGGGCTTGATTTACAGCGTCTGTTTACCCCCAAAAGCCCTACGGCAGATGCTACATCAGCTAACGCTAACCCCAGCGCAGCGCAAGAAGGAAATAGCGCAGCGCATATAGGTAATAGCACAGCGCATACAAGTAATAGCACAGCGCAAAAGGAAAATAGTGAAACAGAAGATGAGGATGTTTCTAACGTAGCAACCGACAGCACAAATGAACTAGCACATGAGACCTCGTGGTATGTTGAGCTTCACCAATTTGCATTTAATGACGGTAGCATTGACCTTTTAGAGCGTAGCGTAAGTGACGGGACCTACTACCGCATCAGCAACCTCAATATTAAAAGTGGAAAAGTCACTACTGACTTCTCTAAACCTATTTCCTACACCACCAGTTTACATATCTCTGCCGACCCACAGACGTTTAGCGACACATCCAAAGGTGCACTAAGCAGTAGCGGCAGCGTAGTTATTGCAGAACAAACTGTGCAGGGTAAAGCAGCGATTGAGCAACTGGTGCTAAGTCAGTTCCAGCAGTACGTTTCCCCCCACGCAAATGTGACCCTTGAAGATGGGCTATTTAATTTAAACGTTGAGTTTGATGGGGCATTTAAGAACGCCGCTGATAAAGAAAATATCGACTCACTAAACGTTAAGGCGAGTACTAGCATTAATAATTTAAGCGTACTGGATGACGCCAGCTCTCCCCTACTACAGTGGCAGTCCTTAAATGTAGACAACATCGAATTTGACCACACATCGAACCAGCTAAGCGTAGACAACATTCACCTACAAGCGCCATTTGCACGACTTATTATTGATGAAGCTAAACAGACCAATGTGAGTAAGCTGATTGTCGCTTCATCAGACAAGTCCGCTAACAGTGAAAGTGCCAGCGAAACTGGCAGCGCAACCACGTCGAAAGCATCAAACGCAAACGTGCCTGCGGGCACTACAGCTGAGCCTTCACAAGCCAACGAATTGGCCATTGCCGTTAACACTATATCAATAGAAAACGGCAAAGCGTATTTTGCTGACCATTCACTAACGCCCAAATTTGCGTCTGCTATAGAAAGTTTAAATGGCAAAGTATTGGGAATTGACTCTCGCTCAACTTCTCCTGCCAATGTGGATATCACCGGAAAGATAGACAACTATGCTCCGGTCAAACTAGCAGGCACTATTCACCCATTAAAAGATGACGTAGACCTAGACTTAAACTTCTCAGTAAAGGGCGCTGAACTGACTTCAGTTAACCCCTACTCAGGCACCTACATGGGCTATTACATTGACAAAGGCTTGCTGTCTTTGGCTGTGCAATACAAACTAAACGGTAAGGCGCTGGAAGGTAAGAACCGTGTGGTTATCGACCAATTAACGTTAGGCAAGAAATCGAATTCTGATCAGGCATTAAGCCTACCGCTTGGCCTTGCTATTGCGTTATTAGAAGACAGAAACGGCGTTATCGATTTGGGTTTGGATGTGTCTGGCGATATCGATAGTCCGGACTTCAGTTTCGGCTCCATTATCCTCAATGCTATTGGCAATATTATTACCAAAGCTGTTACTGCACCGTTTTCGCTACTTGCGAATCTGGTTGGCAGTGACGACGAACTCGACAACGTTGAGTTTGGGTTTGGAGAGCATTCGCTAAATGCGGACGCTCAAGAAAAACTGAATACCCTTGCCAAAGCACTTAAAAAACGTCCAGGACTTAGGGTTAATATCGAAGGTACTGTCAACGCCACGTCTGATGCAAGTGCTCTAGCGCAACGTCAGTTGAACACTACACTTTTAACAAGAAGCGGCTATGCTGATTCATCTGCAACTTCCGGCAACGTTAGTACTAACGAAAAATCTCTTGCTGGCGGTGAAAATGAAAGTTCCAACCCCCTTGGCAGCGTACAGCGCGACTCAATAAGTGGCAGTAGTATCCCACTGGAAGGCCCTTTAGCCGATGCGCTTTTATCCTACTATGTTGAGGTGTTTACACCTGACCTTAATCAAGAATATGAGAACATGGTGGCGCAGCTTTACCCTGAACTCGCAAATTCAGACAATGAGCAGAGCCAAAAGAGTGCTGATAACAATAAGGAAGTCATTAACGAAGAAAGTGTAAACCGAGCATTAAGCATTGCCCGATACAACAAACTACGTAACAACATTGATATCCCTGAAAGTGACTTAATTCTTCTGGCTGACGCGCGCAGTAAAGCGGTGAAAGGTTATTTGGCAAATGAAGCTGAAGTTGAAGCGAATCGCCTATTTTTGCTAAATACTCAGCGCGACCTACATACCGAATTTAGCGGTGTGGAGTTAACGTTAGAGGCGAAGTAATGAACGGGCTGGCTTGAAAATAAAACCCGATAATTTAGGGAGCCACAAGGTCACTAAACAAAAAAAGGGTAGCTTATTCAGTTAAGCTACCCTTTTTTGTAAACAGTGACTTCTGATACTACTTGCTACTTAAAACCCAGCTAGCATATGGTACCGTAGTGCGTGCATCGCCTACTTCTTCAAATGGGGCGCGCAAGTTGCGGATACGTTAGACGCGTTGAAAATTTCAATCCAGTAGCCGTCTGGGTCTTTGATGAATGCGATCCCTTTCATGGAACCATCATTAAGCCCTTTCTGAAAAGGAACGTCTAGTGATGCAAATCGTGCACATGCAGCTTCAGCATCAGGCACATGAAAACCAATGTGCCCAAAACCTTTTGGCTCTGTATTTCCATTGTGATAATCCACTGTTTCTGGTGTATCGCCCCAATTGTGGGTTAACTCCAACATGGCCGGGCGACCAAAAGTTTGCTGAGTACGTTCGTCTACATCGTCAGAAATATCAGAGAAATCATCACCTGCCGCCAAAAAATAAAGGCTGAACTTCATTTCTTCAAAATCTAGACGCTTAATTAGCGTCATTCCCATAACTCGCGTATAGAAATCTAGCGAACGCTTGGGATCGGCAATGCGCAGCATAGTTTGGTTGAACACAAAACCTTGTGTCGCGGCATCTTTCTCTTCATACAGGCCTTCGGCCTTATCGAAATGTCGGCTCATAATAGTCGTCCTTAGCGATATAGATAATTAAGGCAAGGCAATCTTGCTTTGCCTAAAAACGAGTGCATAGAAGTGAGGGGTAATTTTCTTTTCACAACAGCACTTAGTCTATCCTCTTACGCGCTTTACCTCAGATGCGTTTTATAAAACGTCTATTTTTACAGCGCTTTTATTTTTTAGGGAGCTTTCCCCAAACCGAACCTGCATCACTTTTTTTCACTGGCGACACTTTAGAATTGGTGTTTTTGCCAGCCGCTTCTTTTTGTTTACTAGCGCCTTTATTAAATGAGCCTGACTTAGTACCAGAAGTGCTTGGGCTATCTGATTTTTTAGACGAAGTTTGTCGCGTGGACTCCGGTCGATATTTTTTCACCATACCTTGCAACAAATTGCGAACCACTTGATCGCCAGCGGGTTTAAAGTTGCGATGGTCTGGCTTTCTAAAAAACGCCGACAGCTCACCTTTACTCATTCTAAAGTCTGCTAGTTTAAGCACCGCTATCATATCGTCATCTTTATAACTCATTGCAATACGGATTTTGCGCAGTACTTCGTTATTACTTAGTCGCTCTTTTGGCCCCAGCTCTTGAGGCATTTGCCCTTCTTGACGACCACGATTTTTAATAATCAATCCATCTAGAAACAACGCAATAATCTTGTCGCGACACGGTAGATAGCCCTCTTCGCCTTCCCGCTTCATCACAGCATGTAAATAATCAATTTCCATGTCGTAGTTCACTAATTTAAAAATACTTATTGCGGCGGTATCGTTTATCGCTAATGCAAAACGAAGGCGACGTAAAACATCGTTGTGGATCATGAAAATGGGCCTGAAAAGTGGAGTAGCCAATAATTGGTATGGATTACAGTGTAGCGCTACGTGCGCTTTCGCATATTTTACACTACTTGGCCATTTGCATCTATCGCTGGCTGTCGGGTGCGTAATTTCTACCAACACATAGTGAAACCAAATTAACGTACTTGGCGTAACGACATTGTACATCTGGTTTCGCTCATTTCATCGGCGTACCGAAATTGAGCTCATTGGTAGAAGGATACTTCCATGGCAACATTAAATCTCAACGGGAGAGACGTCAGTCTTCCCGATGATCCACGAACGACTTTGTTAGATTTTCTCCACCAGCATTTATCACTTTTTGGCACCAAAAAAGGTTGTGACCACGGACAATGTGGTGCTTGTACCGTTATCGCTGACGGCAAGCGTATTAATGCATGCTTAGTGTTTGCATTCCAGTTAGAAGGCGCTGAAGTCACAACTATTGAAGGCATCGGTGAAGGTGAGAGTCTTCATCCGCTGCAAAAAGCTTTTATCGAGCGTGACGCGTTTCAGTGTGGCTATTGCACATCTGGTCAAATATGTTCAGGCGTATCCCTACTTAGGGAAATGAAAAGTGAAGACCCTAGCGCAGTTACTTATAGTCAAACTCGTCACAGTAAAGCTTCATTGAAAGAAGATATCAGCGAACGCATGAGCGGTAACCTATGCCGCTGCGGCGCCTACCCTAATATTGTGGATGCTATAACCGATGTCATTGCTTTGGAGAGACAATAATGCAGCCATTCACTCTTCATCATTATAACGGCGAAAAGCCGTTGAGTAGCCTGCCCCTGGACACAAGATCACGTTTTTTGGCCGGAGGTACAAACCTAATAGATTTAATGAAACTACAGGTAGAAACGCCTAAAACATTAGTAAGTCTTGCGAAATGGGATAAAGCTAACACTATCAGCGAAGACGACAATCACTATTATATTGGCGCCATGGTGACGAATTCTGACTTAGCGAAGTTTGCTCACACGCAGCCCTCTCTGTCTTTACTTGCACAAGCTTTATTAAGCGGTGCAACAGTTCAACTTAGAAATAGGGCAACCACGGCAGGCAATTTGCTACAACGTACCCGCTGTTATTATTTTTACGACACCACAAAAGCCTGTAATAAACGAGAGCCAGGCACTGGCTGTAGCGCATATAACAGCATGAATAGAATTCATGCCATATTTGGCACTAGCGAGAGCTGTATCGCCACACACCCTTCCGACATGGCCGTAGCCATGATTGCGCTTAACGCACAGGTACATACGCAGCAACCTGATGGCAACACGCGTCAAATCGCGCTACGAGATTTCTACCGTGAACCTGGCGACACGCCGCACATAGAAACCCAATTAGACGAAGATGAACTCATTACCCATGTCAGCATAAAGAAAAAAGCAAACGGTACTCAGTACTATCACAAAGTACGCGACCGTTCTTCCTATGCGTTTGCACTCGTTTCTGTTGCGGCTGGTTTGAAAATTGAAGATGGTCGTTTTAAAGACCTTTCTCTCGCCTTTGGTGGTGTGGGCACCAAGCCTTGGTATCCGCAAAAAGCAATCAGTTTTCTTGAAGGCGCGGAACCAACCCAAGAAGTCATATTGCAAGCCGCGGAAGCTGAGTTATCCGAAGCAAAAACGTTTGGCAGTAATGACTTTAAACCAGAACTATTGCGCAGGACGTTAACAAAAGTGCTTTTAGAGTTAGCAGAACATCAGGTAAAGCACCCAGGACATGAAGGAGCTTTATATGACAACGCATAATGCCAAAACTGTAGGGACGCCAGTTAATCGAGTTGATGGTTCAGCAAAGGTGTCAGGTCAAGCAAGGTACGCTGCGGAGCATATGAGCGATCGCACTCCTTTGATAGGCTGGGTTGTATCAAGTGATACTGCCGTAGGTAAAATCACATCCCTTAATACAGAGCAAGCGGAACAGGCCGAAGGCGTACATGCAGTTATCACGTATAAAAATGCAGGTACTCTTAAGCCATTTAGCAAGCCTGCAGATGAAAGCAGGTTTACTCAAAGTCGCGCCGTACTTAACGAACCTAACATTCGTCATTTCGGTGCGCCGGTCGCTCTAGTTATTGCTGATACGTTGGAGCAAGCACGCTATGCCGCAAGTCTAGTAACCTTCACCATAGACGGTGAAATACCAGATTTGCTGACAGAATTCGATGATGCAACGCAAAAACCCGCGTCGCTAGATGGTGGGTTTGAGGCAGATGCGTCTAGCGGTGATAAACCGCAGCAAAGTGATATTCAAGCAAGCATTAACGAAACTTATACTACACCAAGCCAAATCTCTGCCGCTATGGAGCCTCATGCCACGGTTGCCGACTTTAAAGATGGAAAGCTTGAGGTCTATTGTAGCGTTCAGATTATAGCGACGGCTGTTGAGGCGCTTGCGATTACGCTTGAAATGGACGCAGCAGACATCGTAGTGCAGAGCCCCTTTGTGGGTGGCGGGTTTGGCTCTAAGCTAGGTCTTCATTACGATGCAACACTTGCTTGTATAGGGGCAAGGTATTTAGAGCGGGCTGTAAAAGTGGTGTTAAGCAGGCGACAGGTCTTTTATAACACCCCGCATAGAGGGCACAGCATACAGAAAATTAGCCTTGCTTCTGGTGATGATCATGCACTGTTAAGCGTACAGCACAAAAGCGCTATGCCAAAAGCCAAGGGCTATGAGTTTGCCGAAGCAACAGGTGCCGGCGCACGGGTTACCTATAAATCTCAGTTTATTGAAAGTACCCATAGGGTCAAAGACGTAGACCTGCCGCTTATCGACTCTACCCGTTCTCCTGGAGACGCCATTGGTTCCCTTGCTTTTGAATCGGCCATTGATGAACTTGCCCACGAAGCTGGTGTCGACCCGCTCACATTTCGCATAAAAAATCTGCCGGTAGTTCACCCTATGAAAGGCACGCGATTTACCACCCACAACTTAGGTGAGTGCCTTCGTCAAGGCGCGCAAAACTTCAAGTGGCAGCATAAAACACAGCCCACACCGGGTAAACAAATCGGCCATGGGGTAGCGAGTGCTATGCGTATGAATGTGCTGGTGGAAAGTTCAGCTGAAGTGGAATTGAGTGCTACCGGTGAGGTAACGGTTCGCACTGATATGACAGATATTGGTACAGGCACCTACACAATTCTCACACAAATTGCCGCCGATACTTTAAATACGTCGGTAGACAATGTCACAGTAAAACTCGGTGATAGCCGCTACCCTGCTTCATGTGGTTCAGGTGGCTCATTTGGCGCAGCAAGCTCTGGTTCGGCGGTTAAAAAAGCCTGTGAAGCGCTTATTGCGAATATTAAAAACTCACTTCCCCCAGCTCTTAGCCAAGCTGAACTACAAATTTCAAATGGGCAAATAAAGTTAGTCTCGATTGCACAAGGTAGTGATGATGAAGTAAGTAGTCCGATATTACTCGCCAACTTTATGTCCGACAGCGAATTCCCCATATCAGCAACCGGTAGCGTATCCGAAGATGACACCAGCGATGATGAGCAGTATTCATGTGGCGCTCATTTCGCGGAAGTAGAGGTAGATGAATACACGGGTGAAGTTAGGCTACTTCGCCAATACGGTATGTTCAGCGCAGGGCAAATCTTGAATATGAAAACAGCTGCATCTCAAATAAAAGGGGGAATGGTATGGGGTGCTGGCTACGCACTTACTGAAGGGATCCATCACCATAGAGACACGGCAAGCTTTGTAAATCCAGATTTTGGTGAATATCATGTGGCAGTCAATCGGGACATTGCCGAAATTAGCCTGGATTTCTTACAAGAGGCAGATTATGCCGCATCGCCAGTGGGCGCAAAAGGTATTGGTGAACTAGGCATTACTGGAGCAGGCGCCGCCATCGCTAACGCAATTTATGATGCATGCAAAGTGAGAGTACGAGACTTCCCCATTACCATGGATAAAATAATCGCTGGTAAAAACTAAGCAAAAAAAGCGGCCTAACAAGGCCGCTTCACATTTTACTATTTCAAATGGCTATCAAAAAAGTCTACCGTTCGACGCCACGCTAATTCAGCATCTTTGGGACTATAACGACTTGTTGAATCGTTGTGAAAACCATGCTGCGCTTTAGCGTAAGTAAAGGCCTCGTACTCAGCAGCATTTTTTTCTAATACTACTTTGTATTCCTCCCATGTAGCATTCACTCGCTTATCGTTTTCAGCAAAGTGAATCAATAAAGGGCCTTTTACTTGATCGACTAAGGGCTGTTTCGCTGGGGTCCCGTAGAAAGGAACGGCAGCGTCCAACTTGGACGGTATGCTGGCTGCTAGAAAATTAGCAATATACCCACCAAAGCAAAAACCTACTACACCAAGCTTGCCTGTGGTTTTTTCGTGATCTTTTAACCACAGTGCTGCCGCTACCATATCTTGTTCTATCTTGTCCTTATCAAGGCTCTTTTGCATAGTACGGCCATCGTCATCATTTCCCGGGTAGCCACCTAACGGAAACAGCGCATCAGGTGCAAACGCTACATAGCCTTGCATAGCGAGCCTTCTGGCAACGTCTTTTATATAAGGGTTTAGCCCGCGATTTTCGTGTACCACTAAAACGCAAGGCGCAACGCCAGATTCCGGTAGACTAGTGGGCTGCACTAAATAACCGCCGCCTTCACCATGGCCTTTGGGCGAAGAAAAAACTTCGTAAGTCGCTTTAATTGCAGGGTCGTTAAACGAAACCTGTTCTGCTTTGGCATAGTCAGGGATCAGTGCGCCACCAATAGCGCTCACGGTCAAACCTGCAACTGAAAGCGAAGCAAGCCTGGTTAAAAACGTTCGACGGTCTATGTCCCCGTGGGCGTATTCATCGTACCAATCAAACGCTTCTTGAGGGATACTAAGTGATGCTTCTTGCGATAATTTTTGCGGTTTTGGGGTGTTGTTTCGCTTCATCTGTTTTAACCCTAATGTGGTAGCACAAACCCCGTGCTCCGAAAATTGTCGATAACATCTACTCTACGTGGGATAACTAAGAAAGCAAAGCGCAATTCATTTTTAAAACAATAACTATCTACGTCACATAGACTCAGTACCTTGTAACCACCAAGACGCGGCAACTTGAAGTGGCGAGGGGTCGTTAGTATCAGAGACCCAAACAACGAGGGCGTGTTTTTTGGCTTTTATATGAGTATTACTGGGCAAAGGCAGACTAGCCACATATTGCTGAGTATGAGCATTGTCGCCGTTGCTACTCAATAACGCGTTTTCATAATCGACTACTATAAAGTCGTGAGTGAGTTTACGCCCAGCGTTTTCTCCCCGCTTGACCGAGGTTTCTGTGCCAAAGCCAAGTAACGCAGCGTGAACAACTAGCGTGTTCGATGTACTTCTGTTGATATTGTTGAAGGACACATCAACGATGTTGTTTTGAACCGAAGCATGAAGCGCACCAGACAGAGGGGCGACTCGGTTAGGTAACGACTGCCCCCGAAACCATCCATTCCAAGCACGACCGTTTAAAGCAAAACCTGGCGTGGCAATGGTGTTTGCTTTGCCTACACGCTTGTAGTCTCGCTGCCGTTTACTAAAAGTACTGTCAGCAAATGGATCCTTCCAGCCTAGATAATCCCAGTAGTCCACGTGAAAGTTAATGGGAACCAGTTCTGTCCATAATCTATCGCTCTCTACAAACCCTGAAATCCATTTTTCCGCAGGCGGACAGCTGCTGCAACCTTGGGATGTATAAAGTTCCAAGACGATTGTTTGGTTGGGCGAACTGGTAAGTATAAAGGGCACGTCTGGTGATTCATTGGTTGCTATATTTGTTGCTACGTCTGTCGCTACATCTGTTGCTAGCAGCTGCGTAGATGACAGCGTAGTTAATAGCGCTGATTCTGACGCTAGTGCATGGGCTGAACCTGACGTTTTGCTCTCATTAGAGTGCAGAGTAAGGGCAGCTTTAACTATAGGGTTCTTTGCGGATTGGCTTGAGGCATTATCCACGTCGCTATTTGTAAATGTTGAAACCTTCGAGTGTTCCGGTTGTGCATTAATACGCCAGTCATAATCAATAAACCGCAGCTTATAATTCTTAGGAATAGGTTCGGCTAGATACTGGTTAATGTATTGTGGCAAGTGCTTTACTTTGCCTGAAGCGACAAAGTCTTCTGTATAAAAATCTAGGATTTCCGAAACGTATACGCGCTTTTGCTTATCATCAATGTAAAAGTGTTTCGTATCAGCAAAGAACTCATGGGTGACTTGTTCAAGGGTGTCGTCTAGGGTTTCTGCATAAAACGGCGTTTGCGGTAGCCTCGGGCAATCTTTTACCATGCAGTTAAGCGCAAAGTGGGCTCTGGGCTCGTTAAGCGGTCTAATTACATCGTTTTCAAAATCATATAAATTTGTGACTTTACCGCCAATCACCACATCGCGAAACTTGAAAAAAGCTGCTCGTGAAAAGAAACTGGTAAAGCCATCGGGAATACCTCTTTCAATGACACCGTACATGGCTAACGCATTATAGCTATTGATGTAATAAGCCATTACGGATTGTGGTGAGTCAAACAATTCAGGGGTCATTTCAGGGCTAGCAAAACTAATAAAATTAATGACGTTTTCAAGGGGCGCTATATCTTTAGATAACCCTTTGAAATCGGTTCGTCCCTGCTCATCTACATAGTGTTGGAGTACATATTCCCAGTCTTGCGATGCTTTTCGATAGGCTTGCTTAAGCTCTTTTATCGCTGCGGTTTCAACACTGTAGTCAATTATCTGCTTATCAGACGCCTGGCTACTGTTGGCAGCTGGTAAAATATACAACAGCAGCATGGACAAGATAATGGCTAACACACTCCCAAATTGAGGAAATCGGCGAGGCTTCATGATCTTCTCCTTACACGCTTTTGGCTGGATGGTGGCGCTTGTCTCTTGCAGTAAGCGCTTTTGCCGACAGGGAACTAGGTGTTGTTGTATCCGAGATTTGGCGAATAGGGATAATATTGTTTTGTTTGTAGCGCTCTCCCAATGGCTGGTATTGCTTTACCTGCCCATGGCGGTCGGTATATACCAGTGGTTTTAATATATGCTCATCGCGCTCGGCGTTGTGCTTGCACATGGAAACAGGGCCATCTGCGGTCATTACCATAAATGAACACGCATCAATTCTGTCTTGCTGAAGGGCGTTGGCATCCATAAAGTTCTGAACAAAAAACGACAGTTTGTGCACACGTCCTTTGCTTTTGAAAAGGCTGCTACGCATTTCAAACAGCTTCAATGAGGTCGCTTTTGCAAGCTTCCAAATCCACTTTGGCCTAGCAAGCAGTGCTTTACTGTAATCCCATATAATCTGTGCCGTGCCGTGCTGCCGGGTTGTTTGTATGTGCTTAAAATCCTCAATGAACTGCGCAAATAAGTGTGCATCATCAACGACGGAATAAACCTGTTTATCAGCCACTAACGTTGGCATGTAGCTATGACAGTCGTTATGCCCAATACGTACTTTTTCCCACGGCAGCGCTTTGCTAATTGTTTTTTCTATAGCGGCTTTCACCGTTACGGGGTCAATTACATCAGCTCTTGCTCCCCATTCCCCTCGGCCTGTTTCTGCCTGTAGCTGAAATGAGGCGAAACTTACGGCGTCTGCATGCTGCACAAAAAAATCCACCAGCATGGGCAATTCTTTGAAATTATCGGTGTGCACGGTGGTGTTAAAAATAATCATAAGCCCCAAGCCTTTGGCCCGTTCTATGTATTCTTCGCGGATAGCATTTAGCGATGCTTCATCAGGGAAACCTTTACGTTCTTGGGTGGTATCAACGTGAAAAGCGACATCGTTTAAGCCAACTTTAGCTAAAGCTGTTAGCAGGTCACGGGAAGCCGCAATACCGTTGGTGAAAAGTGCGGTGTGCAAACCGAGCTTATTGGCATATTCGACAATTTCAATTAGCTCGCTGCGCTTTCTTAACGTAGGGTCACCACCGGTTATTTGTACACTGGTACCAGGGCCATAGTGACGAAAGACATTGTCTAATCGCTTAAACACTTCTTGAATGGGAATGTCGCGAACCGCTTGCGAATGCTCAGATAAATAGCATAAGGTGCAATCAAGACTACACTTTTGCGTGATTTCAACAGCAACACAACCTATGGTGTGCGTGCGGCCCAGCAGCTGATTTGGGGTGAAATGTTCACCCATGCGTTTTTGGGTATGACGAAGTTGTTGATTTCTAGTGATACCAGGGGAGCACGCCATGTCAATGCGCCTTTTTCGAACTACACAGTATCAACAAAGACCTATTACATATAAAAATACTTTCACGGCGTGCCGTTTTTTTGCACTAGTTTTATTGTCATGCAACGCACTCGCTTCTTCTGATACAACTGAAAACCAATCGCTATTCACAACAACGTCGACTTCGTTCGAAGAAGTAAAAAGCCGTGTTTTTTCAGATCCCTATTCGGCGCTACCGCAATATGAAGTGTCGCGGAAACACTTCGATGCTGACGGTGAAAACCTGCTGCTAAGTCACGCTAAAAGAACCCTTTCTTCCAACGCAAATTTTATAGAATTAGGTACCAAGCATAAGCTACTTCAAGCTAATGGTATTTGCTTCGCTGGCACATGGAAAATTAATCACATCAGCCCTTATTCGGGGCTTTTTCAAGCACGCACAAGCGTGCCGGTTATCGTAAGAGCGTCAGTCAGCTTGAGCGGTACAAAGCAGCGAGATAAGCGTGCTTTTGGTATGGCAATCAAGCTCTTCCCCAATACTCAAAGTACGGTTACTGAAAACATATTTTTAATGCACTCGCTGGGTGGCACTAAAACCCAGCACGTGGCCAACTTACCTATGACCAACGAGCCCGCTCTGGGCGAATTGCCGCCTTTCAGTCAATTGCTCACCGCTTATCGCTTGGAAAGCGATCTTGAAGAAGCAGATCAAGCGTTTAGCGGAAAAAATGCGAATGCGCGTTTCAGACCTGTTTCGCATTTGGCAGAAGTATTGCTCCCCAACGACGAAATAGCGAATAACGTGAGGCAAGGTCCTTACTGGCTAAAAGCGTCGTTAAAACCTGATACACCGTTAGTGAATAAAGATGACTTTAGGGATGAGTTGTCGTTGCAGCATTACCCAAATAAGACGCTAACTTGGGTTTTATCTGCTGCCAATTTTAACGATGCAGGGATAGATAAAGCCCAATGGCAAGAGATAGGTGAAATGACATTGACCGAATCTGTGGCCTCCCTTACCTGCGACACGAAACTTCACTTTAATCACCCTGCAATCAAATGACGCTAAGCAATTCCGTTTAAACGGATAAACCTCGCGTTAGAGTGTTTTTACTGCCTATTGAGATTACCGTATAGTGAGCAATGTTTTCATTGTTTTAGTATTAGTGTTGTTTCATGTCCGGTTCCTTTCGCAAGAACAGTCGCAAATACAGCCGCAGTATTCACTTGTGGCTGTCGCTGGTTATTTTTATTCCTGTGATCATTGTTATGGCGAGCGGTTTATTATTGCAGGTTAAAAAAGAATTCGACTGGATCCAACCACCAACACAAAAAGTACAGAATACCCAAACCAACGGGCCTACGATTTCCTTCGACGACGTGCTTCACGCTGTAAAACAAGTGCCTGAGGTTAGTTTAAACAGCTGGGACGATATAGACCGATTAGACGTGCGCCCCACAAAAGGCATCATTAAAGTGCGAGGGAAGAACCATTGGGAGGTTCAACTGAATGCACAAAATGGTGATGTACTTCAGGTTGCGTACCGACGCACAGACACCATTGAAGCTATTCATGACGGTAGCTGGTTCTTTGAGGGCGCTAAGCTATGGCTGTTTTTGCCCGCTGCCCTATTGCTTTTTGTGCTGTGGGTAACTGGCCTTGTCATGCTGTACACCACCATGAAAAGTAAATATCGAAAGAACAAATTTCGTCAGCGCTTAAACAACTCATAACAGATAAGTTATCGCCAGTTGAACACTTTCGCCCTGCGCAAATGCCGCTTTGTCATCGGCACTGGTGTAATACTGTTGATTGGTTAAGTTGCGCCAGCTAGCTTGAAGCTGAACCCGCTCGTTTAACTGCCAATCAACGCCCATGTCCAGCGTAAATACCTCATCAAGAGCTCGCTCTCCGTCAGCAATATCCGTCTTACTTGCACGATAGGCAAATACCGTAAAAAACCGCACAGCTTGCCATTGAACGCCTAAATCAAGCCTCTGTCTGTTTGCAGGTATATCTGCGATGCTATTACCCAAATCGTCTTCACCGCTAATCCACATTCCGCTAAGTCGAGCGTCTAATGCGTCATTGTGCGATTGCCAACTAAGTTGATAGCTCACCCCCTCTATCGTTGCACTGTCTAAATTAGAATATTGAAGCACATCTTCAGCAACCATAATGCGTTCAATATAGTTATCAATTTTCTGATTAAACACCTCTATCGAGCCTTGCAGTTGCTCACTGCTGTAAGCAACACTGGCTTGCATATTTAACGCTTGCTCTGTTTCAAGTTTGAGGCTGCCCAACACAGTACCGCGAGGCGTTTCGCCAGCGAAGAAACGTTCAGTTAAAGAAGGATTTCGAAACGCGCTAGACACATACATACCGGCCGCCCAATGCTGAGAAAGCTGATAATTTGCGCCTAAATACCCGCTTAGATTAGTGTTAGTCTGAGCAGTGCTAGATTGGAATGTATTGGCACCTGAATCATCAGACTGGCGCTGCCAGTCTGCCCGTGCGCCAAGGGCGAGCGACAAGCTTTGCCACTGACGTGAGGCATCAGCAACCACTGCGGTAGTAATCTCGCTTGCATCCAGAGTACGCACTTCATAGGCAAGCTCTGGTTCAAAGGCATTTGTTATAAAACTGGGCGATGTGGTGTCAGATGAAGCGCTTTCCGCTGGTGTTAATGTGAATTCTCTCTCATCTGCCACTACGCCGTCTCGACCAGTAACTTGCAGCTGCCAGTTCAAATCCCAGTTTTTCAGCTGCGTATCTGTGCTTATGTTAAACCCATAGTCAAACGCCTTGTTTTCGCTGTCGTTGATGCGGCTTTCTGGTCGCAACACCGAGGTGTCTAGGCTAGATTTATGCCACCAGGCATTTCCAGTAAATAGATGACTTTCAAACGCTATTTTGCCAAGCCAGTGCGTGTTGTCCGGGTAGGTGGTTATTCTGCTTTCTGGGAAGTCACTGCTCGACTTACCAATGTCGTTATTATCAGAATAAAGCGTCCACGCCTCTTTTATGACGCTATCTACCGGCCTGTGTCTAACAAATAGCCCTGATTGTTCGAATTGATCAAACAGCGAGCCCCCATTCGCATCTTCTCCATTGTCGGCGCTTCTGTATGAAATGTTCCAGTCTGTCTCGCTCTCTTCACTTAGGCTGTTGCTATTGTCTGCACGGCGTGTGCTGCCAGCATAGCTCAGCGCCTTCATTTGTTGATTGCTGCTGTAGCCAACCTGTAGGTGAGGCTTTTGAATTTCCCCAAAATGCAAGTTCACCGCGCCACCTATCGCTCCCGAGCCTAGGTAAGTGGAAGCGGCGCCCGGTAATACAGATACTGTTGAAATAAAGTCAGGTGGAATAAAGCCTATGCTAGACCCTGCACGCCTGTCGCTCACAATCGGTACGCCGTCTAGCAGGGTTTGAATTCGCCACCGCGAATACCCTCGGATACTGATGCTTTGTATTTGCCCGCCCTGCCCATGTAACGACACAGACGGAGATTGAAGTAAGACATCATTGGTATGTAACGGCGCTACTAGGCCACTTTTATCAAACTCATATTGCGGAAAAATGCGCGAAAGCGTCTCGTCGTAATAGGGTCGTGCAGCCGTTACTGTGTAGCGCTCTACCTCTTTGAGCGGTGCACCTTGGGCAACGCTAAAAGATGATGTAAGCAGTAAAGGTAGTGCAGCAATAGATACCGATAAACCAGACGAGGATTTAGAAGAAATTGAAAAACTTGAATCTAGCAAAAAAGAAAACAATGATGATCTCACTACGCGATACATACCTGTGAAAATAAGTGTGCACCGAAAAAGTTGGCAAAGAAAATGAAAAACGCGGCAGTAAAACTACCACCGCGTACTTAGCAAGATGATGCTCAATTACCGCTATTTAGCGATTACAGGAAGACCCGTAGTCCACGGTCCACCGGCATCAACCACCGCTTGTTGAAGTGATGGTACAGTACGCTGCTGCAATGTACCGATTCGTTTCACTACATCATCTAGACCATCGTTGGCGTAACCGAGCTGGTCTTTATGCTGCTGTGTTGGTCCGTAAGAAGACCCTAGTGCAGAACGGGCATAGCCCAATCGGCTCAACACATTTGCAGGCTTAATACCCATCTTATCGCGAGATGAAAGGCCAAACAGAACTTTGTTTACCCCGTTAATTTCATCTTGAATAGCAGCGTATTGCGCTTCAAGACTTTTCACATCACTTGGCGTGCGATCAATCGCGGTACGCAAAAGGCCCATGGTTTCTTTTAATTGCTTCAGTACAGTCGTCGATGATAATGCACGTTTTTGCGCATCGTTCACCGCATTACCATATGCTTCAATTTCAGCATGCGTAGCACCTTTCAGCGCGCCGTCGTAGATAGATTCCAATACAAATGACGCTGGCTCAGAAAGCGCTGTTACCGTGGAGCCTTCTCGCTTAAATAACGTCGCGGTATAGCTGCCTGGTAGCGCCATGAGTCCATTGTTCTTGCTGTCTTTGTCAGTAAGCGGAATAGTGAGTGAATATTTCATATCCCAGGTAATACGGTGTAAGCCTTTCTTTGTGTTACCTTCTACACGCTTCACTAAGTCACCATCACTGTCGCGTACTTCGACATACACTGCTGGGGCAGCTTCTTGGTTTTCAGCTTCAACCGCTTCCCAGCTTGGATACTTAGGGTACTTTTTGTCTTCTATAAGTTTCTTTTCGGCTTCTTGGCGCTTTTCTTTGGCCGTAAGCAGACTGTCTTTCAAATAGTAGGTGAAGGTTGCACCGTGCTCGGGGTTCTCGGCGACAAAGCGATCGTCACCATCAGAGTCTGTGTGATTATCATCTAACTGGAACCACTTAACCGGTCGACTTGGCGCAAACAAAATGGCGTCTTTTTGCATCGACTTCTCGGTTAATGAACGCAGCGGCGCATAGTCATCAAGTATGTAAATACCGCGACCAAACGTACCTGCGACTAAGTCATTCTCGCGACGTTGAATTTTCACATCGCGGGTTGAGATGGTCGGCATACCACCGTCTAACTCAACCCAGTCTTTACCGCCATCTACCGAGAAAAACACACCGAATTCAGTACCGATAAACAATAAGTCCTTATTTACGTGGTCTTGTACAATACGCCACACTAAGTGCTTTTCAGGTAAATCATCAGCTAATGAAGTCCAGCTTTTCCCTAAGTTAGTCGACTTGATTAAATAAGGTTTGTAATCACCATATTTGTGATTATCAAGGGCAACATATACCGTATTGGGATCAAACAAGTCAGCGCGAATATCATTCACGTACGAATTGGCTGGAATCCCCTTAATGTCATCTAGCTCAATCTTTTTCCAAGATTTACCACCATTAGTGGTCACTTGGATAATACCGTCGTCGGTACCTGCCCACAGAATATTTTCATCTACTGGGCTCTCAGCAAAGTTGGCAATGGTATGAAACTCTGTCATGGCATACAGATCCCAGCCGGCTTCTACTGACCACGTGCGCCCCATAAGTGGCGAATGCATGCGATTGCCGTTTTTAGTGAGATCGCCCGACACTGCAGTCCAGCTGTCACCGCGATCATCACTTCGCCAAACCCGCTGTGAGGCAAAATAGATACGCGCAGGATCATGTGCAGACACATTAATCGGCGCATCCCAGTTAAACCGCTCTGCAGGGTCGCCTGGTAGTGGCTGAGGTTTAACATACACCCCTTCTCGGGTAGTCGTATCGACACGAACCAAATTTCCTTGCTGCCACTGCGAATACATAATGTCAGGGTTACCAGGCTCTACCGCTGGGCCGTGCCCATCACCGCCCAAGGTTAAGAACCAATCTTTGTTCTTTATCCCCTCTTCACGCATAGTGCGCGAAGGACCGCCTTGGGTGGAATTATCCTGTGCGCCAGCGTAGATCTTATAAAATGGTTTAGAGTCATCTGGCGCTACTTTATAGAACTGGGTTAATGGAAGGTTCGCCATAAAGCGCCAATTTGCCATTCTGTCGTGAGACATATAAATACCACCATCGGATCCCATCAATACGAAATCTGGATCGGTAGGATGGAACGCCATGGCGTGGTCGTCTACGTGCTTGCGTTTAGTGTTGATGGGCGTCCACGTTTTGCCGCCGTCATCCGACACTTTGCTGTAGTTACTGGCAATATAAACACGGTCAAATTGATGTTGGTCAGCGAATATTTCCTGATAATAGTGAGGACCTGTGCCACCGCCTACTTCATCTGACATTTTAGTCCAGCTAGCACCTTGGTCGGCTGAACGGTAGAAGCCACCACCGCGATTATCGGTTTCAATGGTGGCATAAATCACATCTGGGTTCATGGGTGATATAGCCATACCAATTTTACCCATGTTGCCTTGTGGTAAACCTGTTTTAAGTTCAGTCCAGGTTTCGCCTCCGTCGCTGGAAGTATGGATACCTGCGCCTTCGTTCGTTCCCACATAGGCACCAATTGAACGCTGACGCGCCCACGTTGCAGCATAAAGTTTGTCTGGATTACGCGGGTCAATAAGTAGTGATGTTACCCCGGTCCATTCGTCAGCTGGCTTAAGCACTTGCTTCCACGTTTCACCGCCATCGGTCGTCTTATAAAGCCCTCGCTCGCCGCCGCCACTCCATAATGGTCCTTGGGCAGATACCCATACAATATCTGGATTTGTAGGGTGAATAATAATGTCAGAAACGTGCTCTGACTTCTTCAGACCCATATTCTTCCAGGTTTGACCGCCATCTAGCGATTTATATACACCGTCGCCAAAGCTAATGTGACGGCCACCATTATTTTCGCCCGTTCCCACCCAAATAATATTTGAGTTGCTTGGCGCAATGGTCACGTCACCAATGGAGTAAACAGGCTGGTCATCGAAAATTGGCGTCCAGGTCGTACCCGCGTTGGTAGTTTTCCACACGCCACCCGAGCCCACCGCGGTGTACCATGTTGAGGGATTGTTCTGATCGACTGCGATATCAGCGATACGCCCAGACATGTACGCAGGCCCAATGTTTCTCAGCTCCATGGCTTTGAATGTTGAACTGCTGAAGACTTCATTCTTGTCGTTTTTGTCTGCAAAGGCGGGGGTGCACGCAAGTGCAACTGATACAGCAACTGCCGCTTTAAGAAGCTTTTTCATTATTGTTATCCAGTGTGTTTGATAGGGCTCAAAACCCTTTTTTAATTTGTAGTACTATCACTCTATAGCATTACTAATAAATGCTTAAAGTTACAATGTAACATACGACCAACTGCCCATTACAAAAGTTGAAAATATTGTGCACCGACTTAACATTACTTAATATCTTGATGGTCATTAGCCAGTGCATTTTTTCAAAAAGTAGTTTAGCCCTACCGACTCAATCTGTACATTTATTCAACAAATCGTATATTATCCAATCTGGATCTTTGTTTTACTATTCAGGGCGTCAGCCTAAGAATACTGATACTGATTCACAGGATTCAAATAGACACGAAAAAGCTTAAAGGCTCGAAGGGAATACATAAAAATAATATGCGGATTAGACATCTAACAATTTTACTCGTCGTTGCCAGCGTTCTACTTAGTGCCTGCACACCTTCACAACCTACAAACAAAATTCTGATCAGTGGTCCTTTTGAACCAGTCAATAACGATCCGGCAAGTACCGGCTACATGTTTACACGAATGCAAATTCTGGAAACTCTCATAGACGTGGATAACCAAGGTCAGCTTATCCCAGGACTTGCTAGCTCATGGTCAAATGATGAGGATTTTACTGTTTGGACATTTAATTTACGTCCTGATGTGTATTTTCATGACGGCACATTAATGACCGCCGACGCCGTCTACAAAAGCCTTTCGGTCGCGTTTGGTAAACCAACGCCATTTTCAAAAGATATGATCGCCAACATGGAGGTGGTATCAGAATATTCTATCAAGTTCACCTTGAACCAAAGTTACCGTCCTTTCCCTTCCCTGTTAAGTAATTATGCAACTGCGATCGTGGCACCTGCTACCTTCGGCAAGTTCAATCGAATTAAAACCTTAATAGGTACAGGCCCCTATCAGATTACGCACTTTGAACCACCCCACAATATTACAACCACACGCTTCGACAATTATTGGGGCGAGCCCGCTGTTATTGAAAACGTTGAGTACGTAACGGGTCACCGCTCTGAAACGCGGGCGCTTATGGTACGAACGGGGCAAGCAGATATTGTGTACAACCTCGATCCTGCCGCGGTTAGCATGTTGCGCACTGACTCTAACGTAAACGTGTTTAGCGACAGGATCCCTCGCACCACTTTAGTTAAGTTAAATAGCGGCTATCCTATCCTCTCAGATGTAAAAGTAAGGCAGGCACTGAGTTTAGCGATTGACAGAAAAGGCATTGCATCTGGCGTAATGCGTATATCGAATATCTCTGCTGATCAGCTATTTGGCCCAAATATTCGAGACTGGCATATTCGTTCTACTACAGATAATGCTACCAATACTATTTCAATGGGTGACGCTGATAATAATCCAACAATTAAAAATAGCGTTGAAAATGGCGACTTATTATTAAATAGGAAAAAAGCGGCACAGCTGCTAACCGACGCGGGATGGTTAGTAGGTGAGGATGGCGTGCGCTACAAAGATGGCTCGCCTTTAACGCTTGATATGATTACCTATGCCAATCGGCCAGAACTCATTACCATTGCCACGGCAATTCAAGATCAGTGGGCTAGCATTGGAGTGAAGCTCTCTGTCCATATGGAAAATGTAAGTGCCATTCCTTCAGGGCATGCTGATGGTACATTACAAACTGCACTTATGGCGCGTAACTTTGCTAACATCCCAGACCCTCTCGGTATAATGCTGGCTGACTTTTCTTCAAAAGAAGGCGGCGATTGGGGGCCAATGAATTGGCAAAATGAAAAAGTGTTTAGCGATTTAAAGACCTTGAGTCACACCACGGATGAACACGCTTACAAATCGTTGATATCATCAATTATGCAAGAAGTTCAGCAAGACGTTCCTCTTATCCCCGTTATGTACTATGTGCAGCAAACGGCGACTTCTAGCCGACTAAGAAACTTCAGCTTCGACCCTTACGAGCGTTCTTTTCGCGTATCTCAAATGAGAATAGCCCGATAATAATGAGAAAAATCCTACTTCAACGGCTGCTTCAAGCTGTACTGATGGCGTGGAGTGTAGGCACACTCACATTTATTATAACCCGTTCATTACCTGGAGATATGGCTTACAAAATAGCGGCTGGCCGCTACGGTGACGATGCGGTAAGCACAAGTGCCGCTAACGCCGTAGCAGAAGAACTTGGTCTGCACAGAAGCGCTTTCGAACAGTACGTAAGCTGGATGACTGATTTAGCCTCACTGGATTTAGGCAATAGCTTGGTCACGGGGGCCCCCATTGTTGTTGAGCTACAAAATCAGCTTTCTTACACCCTTGTTCTCGCTGGACTCGCTATTCTGGTATCCGCATTAATTGCGTTTCCTCTGGGAATTTATAGCGGCATCAGAAGCGCTCGAAAAAGTGAAAACTATCCTAAAAGCCGTGCCTCTCTTTTTGATAAAACAGCATTAGTATTTTCCACGTTCGTGCGCTCTCAACCGGTCTTTTGCTTGGGGCTAATTCTCATCTTTATTTTTGCACTAGAGCTTAACTGGCTTCCGGTTGCGGGCTCTTCAGGCTTTGTCTATACCATATTACCTGTAATGACCCTAGGGTTAAGCCTGGCGGCTATATCAAACCGCGTAATTCGCAATAGTACTGTTAATGCGGTTCAATCGGGTTATTTCCATTTCGCCAAGATAAAAGGGTTAAGTGCTCTAGAAGCGTTCAGGTGCCATGCGCTACCCAACATTGTAATACCTGCTCTAGCCTTCATGGGCATACAGCTTATCGGGTTAATTGAAGGCGTAATTATGATTGAAAGCCTTTTTGCTTGGCCCGGCATAGGACACGGACTGTCCCATGCTGTCTTTGCCCGCGACATCACTATGTTACAAGGCACAGCTTTGCTGATGGGCATGTTATTCGTATTGGTCAACACACTAGTCGATTTAAGTCAGTATGCACTCGACCCAAGGGTGAGGGAAAATCGAGGACATAGCCAATGAAGACATTCGCTTTACCTGTTGAAAAAGTGATTGGCTTTTCACTTTTGATGCTGCTCTTATTACTTGCGTTGGGCGAGCCTGTTCTATTGGGAAAAAACGGCAATCAACAAAATTTAAAGCAAGTGCTCGAAGCCCCAAGTGCGCAACATTGGTTAGGTACAGATCAGTTCGGACGCGACATGTTAGCCAGAATCTCAGAGGGTCTGCGCATATCACTTTCTCTCGCTGCACTGTGTGTACTAAGTTCATCAATCATTGGCGTGCTAACGGGCGTAATTGCAGCGTGGTGTAGAGGCTGGGTAGATACGACGTTGAATTTCATTGCCAATACGATATTGGCGCTCCCCGGACTGGTACTTATTCTTCTTTTCGCGGCGCTAGTACCCGGCTCTTTCATTATGCTGTATTTAGCCATTTCCTTAGTACTGGCCGTCGAATACTTCAGGCTAGTACGTGCTATCACTCTACCAGTAGTGACAGGCCCTGCACTGGAAAACTCTGCGCTAATGGGTTTTCCAAAACGCTATTTATTTAATAAGCATATATGGCCCGCCATTCGACAAGACGTGTTATCACTTGCTGCTTTTGGTGCCTCCTCCTCAATTATCGCCATGGCATCGGTGGGCTTCGTTTATGTTGGTTTAAAACCACCCAGCCCTGAGCTTGGGCTGATGATAGTTGAGCTTTTTCCGTACTATCACGAAGCACCTTGGCTGCTCGCACAACCTATTTTCGCCCTATTCGTTCTCGTGCTGGGCTTTCACTTACTTTCTGCGAAGAGTGACAAAACACCTCGTTTAAATAAGTTCATTTTTGACAGCAGCAGTAGACTATCAAAGAGTGATGCATTGGAGCGCAAACTGTGAGCCAATGCATTGCTATTGAACACTTATCAATTTACGCGCAAGACACCTATATTGTAGAGGATCTATCCCTTAACCTTGAACAAGGTGAGACGCTTACTATATTGGGTGAAACCGGGGCTGGTAAAAGTCTGCTAGCGCAAGCAATTATGGGCGACTTACCGCCTGCACTAAAGGTTACGGGAAATGTTCTGGTAAACGGTGTAGATATGCTTCGTGCGAACCGACGTGAATGTGAACAATTGTGGGGGCGAGACATTGTTATGCTGCCGCAAGAGCCATGGCATTCTCTAAGCCCAATGATGAAAATTCGCCAGCAAGTCGCCGAAGTTTTTCGATTTACATTGGGCAACGGTGCTCGCGAAGCACAAAAGAGTGCGAAGACACAGCTAGACAACCTGGCTCTTAAAGACGACAGTGATAAGGTCCCTTCTCAACTTTCCGGTGGAATGGCACAGCGTGTTGCTTTTGCCTGTGCATCAGCGACTAATGCACCTTTATTTCTAGCCGACGAACCTACAAAAGGGCTAGATGCCGGACGCAAACATCATATTATTGAGCAACTAAAGCAAAAAGCTAACGACGGTACGCTACTCACCATTACGCACGATGTTTCAGTGGCAGAGGCACTGGGTGGTAAATGTATGGTGCTTAAAAACGGGAAACTGGTTGAAACAGGTGATACCCGCAAGATACTGTCCTCCCCTTCATCAAATTATACCAAAGCCCTTATTGCGTCGGCTCCGCAACACTGGACGGCTACAACAAAAAAAACGCATAGGTTTGCACCGCTGGTATCGGTGAATGATCTCACAATTATGAGAGGTAACCGTACACTATTTACTGACCTTAGTTTTTCTTTAGGGGAAGGCGAAATTGTCGGGCTTTGTGGTGATAGCGGCAGTGGAAAAACGTCTCTAGGTGATGCTCTACTTGGGCTTCTACCCTATCAAGGCAATATTGCGTTTCATACGCTTTTACACCGTTATCAAACCCTAAAGCTATATCAAGATCCCCCCAGTTCATTTGCCGATCACACTACGCTTAAATCATTGATTGATGACGTAATAAAGCTTCACAAGGTGTCTAAAAAGCGTGCCGATTTACTTTCATCTCAACTAGGCCTTAACCAGCGATTGTTTGAGCGCAGCGCCTCTGAGGTAAGTGGAGGTGAGCTTCAACGCATTGCATTGCTGCGCGCGCTGCTACTAAAGCCCAAGCTACTTATAGCTGACGAGCCAACATCTAGGCTCGACCCCATTACAAGTAAGGCAATTACTCACTTACTTGTCGATCAATGCAGAGAAGAAAATTGCACGGTGCTCTTTATCAGCCACGATAGAACACAGCTAGAAAAAGTCTGTGACCGCGTCATTGACCTTCAGAGTCTCACAACATCAAAAGCCGTTATATAACGGCTTTTGGAAGACAAGATTCAGGGCACTTTCGTGTGTTTATACGCAAACCGTAGCCGCGAATGAACTAAAAAGTCACGATTTCATCATCAATAAGATGACCTACAGCCTGACTCTGCTCAGCATCGACAAAGGCGCTATCAATCGCGCTAAAGCGCGCCGTAGTAACCTTTCGATAATTCGGGTGTGTATAAATATAAGTTTGCTCTGACTGAAGCGCCTCTATCACGCGTTCAGCTAGCACAGAGGCATCGATTCCCGACTCTACTGCTTTAGTGGCTGCTTGAGCTCCGGCTTTAAGCTTCTCTTTATCAATGCGTTTTTCAGCGGCTACTGCGTATTTTTGCTGTCTATTCCTATACGACTCGTGAATGCGGGTTTTCACAAATGCTGGACACAATACAGAAGTATGGATGCCAAAAGGTTTCAGTTCTGGTACCCAGCTTTCTGTCATAGAGACAACCGCAGCCTTTGATGCGCAATAGGCCGCCGCATATGGCATGCCCATCATTCCTGCCATCGACGCCACGTTTAGCACCCAACCTCCTTCGCCGTGCTCTTTAATAGCTGGCACGCATGCTTGTGCGCCATAGAGTACGCCCATAACGTTGACGTCCATTACCCAGCGCCAGGTCTCATGCTCCGAATCTTCAACTTTCCCCGGCGTACCGCCAACGCCAGCATTATTGATGACCATATGAACCTTGCCAAACTTCTCTTTGGCGTTAGCTACAATATCTTCCCACTGAGCGTAATCGGTAACATCAAGGGCGCAAGTCAATACATCGAAACCTTTCTCTCGTAAGTCGTTACCCGATTCGGTTAATGCAGCATTATCAATATCGCCCATGACGATATTCATACCCTGCCTAGCCAATTCCTCTGCCAGCGCTAACCCTATGCCGCCAGCGGCGCCAGAAATAATAGCGGTCTTACCCGTAAATTCGTTAGACATCTTACTCTCCTGTTATTGTTATTGCGCCGCGGGCCCTTTGGGAAAGCCATTTCAATGAGGAGTTTGCAATCGCCTATCTCACTCAACTAGCGCTTATCTACACACCTAGATTAGGGGTAACAGGATGGGGAAAATACTTTATTTGGCTAATTTGAATAGCTTCATGAAATTAATAAGGCAGGTTAAAAGTAAGGGCGGGGCAAACAAAAAAGGGCAGTGACTAACCCTGCCCTTTGCTTGAATAAATTATCTCTTACCCGTGGTTAGTTCGTTTACTTCGCCGGCATAACATAAACCTCGCGAACGCAGGCTGACTCTTCTGCGTTTAGGGCAAACAATACCGATTTTGCGATATCCGCTGGCTGAAGCTTATCTTCCTTAGGTTCATCGAAAAATGGCGTATTCACCATACCAGGGCAGATAGTTGTACAGCGGCCTCCCCACTCGCGCATTTCTTCTGCGAGGTTCTGACCGAAACCATAAGCAAACCACTTACTTGCCCCATATACAGAGCCTTTGAGAGCTATTCGACCGGCGACCGAAGACGTAATAATGAAGTGGCCTTGCGTATCGCGCAGGTACGGCAATCCAGCTTTTGCAGTATAAAGCAGTCCATTTACGTTTGCGCCCAGCATGCCATCCCAGTCATCTACGTCCCCCTTTTCAATGCCGGCGGCTTTCGCGCCACGCCCGGCATTAGCGAAAATGCCGTCAATGCGACCGAAATGTTCGCTTACCTGTTTAAACGCCTTATCTAACTCATTAAAGTCGCTAACGTCAGCTTTTACAGCGAACGCAACATCATTGCCAAGCTCTTCGACTAAGGCACGCAGTTTGTCCTCACTTCTTGCTAAAAGGGCAACGTTAAAACCGTTATTTACCAGTTGCTTTGCCGTTTCTTTGCCAATGCCGCTGGAAGCCCCCGTTATCGCGATAACCTTTTTATTTGTAGCTGCGGTGGACATACACTTCCTCCTTTTTACTGGGCAACCATTTCACTAATTTTGTTTACGAAAGCTGGAATATCATCTGGGTTTCTACTAGTGACTAGTTTTGAGTGGGTCACCACTTCTTCATCAACCCAGGTCGCACCAGCATTTTTGAGATCTGTTTGGATACTAGGAAACGAAGTGAGTGTTGCACCTTTCGCTAACCCAGACTCCACCAGCAACCATGGACCATGACAGATAGCACCTATAGCTTTAATACTTGCCGCGCTGTTTGCACTTTTGATGAAGGCAACAGCATCTTCATTGGTACGCAGCACATCGGGATTGATTTGACCGCCGGGTAGCACAAGGGCATCGTAATCTTCAGGGTTTACAGACGTAACTTGTTTATCAACGTTAATTTCTTTTCCCCAGTTGTCTTCGTCCCATGCTTTAATTGTTGTCTGATCATCAATAGATAGCACATCAACGTCAGCACCTTGCTCAATAAACTTGTCTCTTGGTTGAATCAACTCGCTTTGCTCAAAACCATTAGTTGCCAAAATAGCGATTTTTTTGCCTTTAAGGTTTTGGGTGTTGCTCATAATGTTCACTCCTTTTGAAAGACGAAATGTAAAACTAGTAAAAGCAGGGATCGCCACACGACGAGAATAACTGTCCGCCTACCACCTTTAGCAAATCCCATCAGGTGAACGCGTTAGTTTGTGCATGGCATAACCTAGCTCTTACTATCTAGCTAGGATGCTTTTGGAGGTGCAAATTACAAACCACCCAAACCAACAAACGTAAGCCATTGAATGAATTACAATAAATGAAAAAACAACATTTTCATCAACATTGATAGTCACGCACATATTCAGATTTTGTGAACGATTTACAGAGCTTCTTTCTCGCTCCTTTTTTAAGTTGATGTAAGCCGACAGCGAAGTTTTCATGTATCAAGCTTTAAGAGTTCTATCGATTAGGCAAAACATGAGGACACATGAGCAAGGAACGTTTCAACCACGCTAAATCTGCATTCGAGCTTTCTTTGAAAAGTTGGTGGAGTATTTCAAAGCGTATTTTCACTAGCCTGCAAAAAGACAACATTCCTCTTATCTCTGCGGGCGTTGCCTTTTACTGCTTGCTGGCTATCTTCCCCTTACTAGGGGCAACCATTGCCTTGTATGGGCTTGTTGTATCACCCGACGAACTGCAACGCCACATGGCATTGCTGGTAAATGTGGTGCCAAATGACAGTCGCTACATCATTGAAGAACAGCTTAAAAATTTAACCGAGAAGTCGAATACTGCATTAGGCTGGAGTTTTTTATTTACTCTGCTCTTGTCACTGTGGAGCAGTAGCAAAGGCGCCAACGCACTGATAAAAGCATGCAACATTACCTATAGCGAGGCGGAAGGAAGAGGCTTTTTCAAAGGTATTCTAGCGCGCATTACGTGCACCATATTTATGATCCTTACCGTAATTGTGTCCCTCGCCTGCATCACCATTTTACCCGAAGCAATAAACTGGATGACGTCAAATGCCCTTAGTACCGAGCAAGCCATGTGGGTGACTTGGCCAGTTATGCTGGCCCTATTTAATATTGCGCTTTCAGCCCTATATCGATATGCCCCTCACCGAAGAGAAGCCCAGTGGCGCTGGGTGACACCGGGTTCAGTCTTTGCCACCTTATTATGGGTGGTAGCCTCGTATGGCTTTTCGATATACCTCAATGAATTTGGAAGCTACAACAAAACCTACGGCTCCGTTGGGGGAATTATTATCTTGCTCATGTGGTTGTATTTAACCGCGTATATCATTCTAATTGGTGCAGAGGTGAACTCGTCGATAGAGCTCCAAACTACTGCAGACAGTACGGTAGGAGAAGATAAAGCTATGGGCGAAAGAAACGCATTTGTGGCAGATCATACACCGGATGATTTAAGGCGCTAATGCTTAAGCTATCTGAGGCGCATGCATTATCTAGCAGCGCCTTCCTCACCATCAATTTTTAGCATCTTTACGAGCATTTCTTTTCATTTTACCTATATCAGAATTTGCCTCATATTCGCGCCGCGAAATTATCTTCTCTTTCCTTTGATGTAAGGCATTACCTTGGACAACACCCTTATCCCGCCAGCCAAAGCGCGGGTTTCTGTTCCCGTTATTGCGCTGGGTATGTACGCAGTTGCGTCTGGCTATTTGATGAGTCTGATCCCACTAATGCTCAGCCATTACAACCTAGACACGGCTATCGCCAGTTGGCTGGCTAGCAGCTTTTACGCTGGACTACTAGTGGGTGCCCTTAGTATTGAACCGTTGGTCACCCGCGTTGGTTACAAGCACGGTTTTGCGCTGTGTTTAGGCGTACTATTACTAACTATTGTAGCAATGCCTTTGTTTGCTCACACCGCAGTTTGGCTTGTGGCTCGGTTAGTGGCTGGCGTTGCTGTAGCGGGTGTATTTGTTATCGTAGAGTCGTGGCTTTTACACGGCGACGAAGCCGATAGAGCCAAACGTTTAGGCTTGTACATGGGCGCACTGTACGGGGGAAGCTCTTTAGGTCAGTTAGGTATCGGCGCTATTGGCGTAGGCGGCATGCTTCCTTTTGCTGCCATTTTCACCATGTTGATTTTAGCCATTGGCGTACTTTTATTTGCAAAGAGCGAGCAGCCTGAAGCTTCCCACAGTACGCCACTGTCGCTAAAGCAAATATCGAAACTAAATCATGCCGCAATTATTGGTTGCATAGTGTCAGGCTTAACCCTAGGTGCCATTTACGGCTTAATGCCTCTTGAACTATTAAACCGGGGCATTGCTCACGACGATTTGGGTAGCTTAATGGCCTTAATTATTTTAGGCGCTATGGCAGTTCAACCTTTAATTCCTGCGCTATCCAAGTACTTAGGCCGCACGTTACTCATGGCACTATTTTGTTTACTGGGTGTCGCCGCCATAACATTAACCGCAGCGGTTAGCGGTATATACGCCTTGGGAGCAGGTCTGTTTCTATTAGGGATGGCAATATTTGCCCTATACCCAGTGGCAATAAATCTGGCCTGCGACAAACTCGATGCTAGCTTCATTGTATGCGCCACACAGGTCATGCTTTTCAGCTACAGCGTGGGTTCAGTAGTAGGCCCACTCATTGCCGATAACTTTTTAGTAGGCCCTCAAGGATTGATGGGCTACTTATTTGCGTGCTTACTTGCTACCAGTATTTATATGTTGATAGCCAGTGTTAAGACGAAAGGTCGTGCTATGGCAGGCGAGTAACACACTCGCCTTGTCCATCTTACTGCCCCTATTCTGGGGCAGATTCAAAATACGACACCTTATCGCTTCCCTTTCGCGACACTTTCAGCCGCTTTTTACCGCTTACTGTTTCAAGAGAAAGTCGGTTTGGATAACCTTCCACACCAAATTCTCCGTCACCAAGGTAAACAAGCTCCCCACTTTCAATATGACTCCACAGCAACAGTCTTCCTTGGTAGAAAAGCTGGTTATTCTGCTTGCTGATTTCGATGGTTTCTCCAAAACCTGCGAGGTATTTACCTTCAAAGTCATTTAACAGTTTAAGGGGAATCTGTTGCTTTACCACGGGCAAGCTTTTCTTCCAGTCGAGCTTTTCCACAACCGTTGCAATAACTGTTTCAATAACCGGAATTCGAGCAGGGTTGCCGCCGTTACCGAATATAGCGATACCTCTACCATCGCGCATTGTGCCCATGATTTGCCCTCCAGTTCCCGTGTTTGAACCACCATGAGAGAACCACTCTAGGTTGCCTTTAGCCTCAAGACGCATCCAGCCTAGTCCCCAACCACCTACGACATCGAGGGTTTCAATTTGAGTAGTATTACGCGCCACTGCTTGCGAGATTACCTTTGTCTCATCGCCATTTAGTGCTCTTTGCATTTCGATAATCAATGTTGCCATATCAAGAGCATTACTCCACATTCCCGAAGGCGCGATTTGCGGGCAAATTGGATATCCAGATTGGATCACGCTCAAATCGTCGTGATGAACGCTTGCCACATTTTGCAAAAATAGCGGGCTGTCAGGTTGATACATTGTGGTGTTAACCATGTTAAGCGGCTTAAATAGCATTTCTTCTGCTAATTCAGGCAATGTCTTTCCAGTTAGATCTTCCAGCGCAATTTGCACAATAACGTAGCCACCGCCGCTATACGACCAACTTTCACCAGGCTTGAATGCTAAGCTAATGGGCGAGTCATAACGAGGTACGTTTACTCCGTTTAGGCTATCGATAGCCGTTGGCACAGCGTCTCCTTTATAAAAGTCAGCAAACCCACTTTGTGTGGTGCCCGCAGTGTGGCTGAGCAACCGACGAAAAGTAATTTCCTCTGGGTTGGGAAACTGCTCTTTTTGCAGTGTCCAACGGGTGAGATACTTAGCTACAGAATCGTCTAAACTAAGCTTGCCTTGCTCTTCGAGCATAGCCGCTAGTAACGCGGTAACCGGCTTGGAAATAGAAGCGGTAGAAAAGGCCGTTGACTGGTTAATAGAATCACCTGAACCGAACACCTTTTCACCAGCTGTGGCGGAATAGACAACATTGAAGTCGTCGATTACCGCGACGCTTACGCCACTTAATTTGTATTCTTTTAAGAGCTCGTTGAGTTCTGCTTGAGACAACAGTTGGTTGTCATTTGCGTGGGCTATTTCAAGTGGCGCATACCACAAAAGTAAAAGGATAAAGGCTACTAGTTTATTAATGGGTGTCATACATTACTCTCCGTATAAATTTCAGCCAAATGTAGCGTCAATTATTCGGTTTACGGCAACCTATTTCCTGAACTGCATCAGGCATTCCCCAAGTGCATTACTTCGACTTCATTAACTGTTAAAAACTGTGTACTGTGTTAACAATAACAACAAACAACACGCCCTAACTTCCCGTGCAAAAACTCAATTGGTTCTACTTAATGCTTATGACAATGCTCATTTGGGGCGTTGTACTTTTGCACGAACAGCCCACCCATTCACTGACATTTCCTTCTCAGGTCAGCATCCTCTATTCTGGGCAAGAGCAAGTACCAACGGTGAACGACCCTCGATGGCAGGCTCATTCCCAGTCGGATATCGAACTGTCTAATGAAGTAAGGTGGCTCAAGTTCACACTTGCGTTCAACGCAACATCAAATGGGTCGCAAGGTGTACAACAGACCGAGAGTGCGCCTAAAGGCTTATTTGTTTCTATACTTGGCGCGTTTTCTGTTTATTTGAACGGTTATCACATTGGTGATAACGGCATGCCTGCAACAGCCGAGAGCAAAGAATTGCCAGGTGAAATAGACAGTATTTTCATTCTACCTTCACAGCACCTGAATACTGGTGATAACACGGTGATGGTAAGGCTGAGCAGCGAGTTTCGTCCAGATACCGCGCAAAGTAGTGGATTTTGGGTATTTGCAGACGACTTCGAAACTCTTGCCGCCATTAATGAGTGGCGTATCCGATTGCCATTAATGATGCTAAGTGGCTTGGTTCTTGTCGCCATATATTCATTTGTGGTGTACTTTTCATCGCTCAAAGAGCCTGCATACCTGTGGTTTAGCTGCCTATGCACCATGTTGATTCTATTAATCTTGGCCGAGTCATGGCGAGGTCTATTCGGTTACAGCTACCAGTGGCACATCCTTAGAATGGAAATCGTCCTTGGCTTAACCCTTGTTATCAGCCTGGTGCTACCGCTCTTTTTCCTGTCTTTCTTCCGCTATTCAAAAACATGGTTTATCAGTACCTTGCTTGTGTTGGTTATGGCTAGTTGTGGGGTACTGTTATATTTCGATGGTTACGATTACCGCAGCTTTTTGTTATTCAGTGTGTCTTTGCTCATTAGCTTTATTATTGGTATGGCCAGTATTTATAAACGGAAGAAGTACGCGTGGTTAATGACCATGGGAATAGCGGTATTTGTTTCACCCGTTCTCATAAACCGATTTTCGTTTATGGACCAATATTTCTTTGTTTCGTTTAGTGGCTTAGCGCTTTTATTACTACTCGTGCTAAGCCAAACCCATGCTGAGAGACAGCGTGCACTTACGCAGTCAACGCTTACCACTCAGCGTCTGCAGCTTGAGCTTATAAAGAAACAGCTACAGCCTCACTTTATTCTCAATACCCTAACGGCAATTGAAGAGTGGATTGAAATCGCCCCTAAAGAAGCCATTGGGTTTATTCAGGCATTAGCATCGGAGTTTCGCCAAATGGCCAGCTTAAGCGATAGAGCCTTAATTGCTTTACAGCAGGAAGTCGCCCTTTGTGAAAGTCACCTTAAAATTATGGGATACCGCTTCGACGCCCACTTTTCACTGCAAAAGCCGGAGATGTCAGAAAACAAAGGGCAGCAGCTTATTCCTCCCGGAGTATTACTCACCCTCATAGAAAATGCGTTTAGCCACAACAGATACGGCTCGGGAGAGTATCAATTTAGTCTTAGCTTTTCTGAACAACAAGAGGATGAAGCACAGGGTGTGTCCGTAGAGAATGCCAAGCATGATAAGCATAAAAGACCTTCAACTACCTTGCTGTTTAAAGCTCAGCTTACTCAACACTATTCTTACCAGACATCAGCATTACAGAATAAAGAAGGAACCGGTGTTGGCACCAAGTATATTAAAGCCCGGCTCACGGAAGCGTTTGGTAACAACTGGAAGCTAGTGGAATTTATTGAAGATAAGTATTGGGTAACTAAGCTCACATTTCCAACAACGTTCGTTTCGGGTGAGCAAAGTAACGCGCACGCGGAGCAGACCGAACAAATCACCTTACAAACGCTATGATGAATATTACCCTAGTAGAAGATGAACCCATGGTTGCCAAACGACTTGCTCGTTTTATCGACCAGTGTACCGACGATAAAACCACTATTCATCGCTTTTCCAACCTCGATGATGCAGAAGAGCATTTGTCTAACCGCGACACAGACCTGCTTTTTCTAGATTTGAATTTGCATGGAAAAGACGGTTTTTCATTAATTCATCAACAGCTTGCCGCCCCTTATCACACCGTGGTGGTTTCAGCGAATACCGACAGGGCTTTAGAAGCGTTTGAGCTTGGCGTACTCGATTTCATTGGTAAGCCATTTACTCAAGAAAGAATAAGTAAAGCGATGGAACGTTTTTCTTTGCATCAATTTAAGGGCCAATGTCAGCGGTTGTCATATCGCAAAAACAATGTGCTCTGCTTTCTTCAAGTTGATGATATTCAATTCATTCAAGCCGCAGGGCACTACAGTGAAATAACCACTAAAGACAATCAAACGATATTGCATGACAAGCACTTAGACAGGTTAATGCAAATTCTACCTCAAGGATTTATGCGAGTTCATCGCTCTTATGCGTTACCTCTTAATGAAGTTAAGCATATCGAACAACACTCAGGTGCGAAGTACATTGCACATCTGCACTCTGGCGCGAGTGTTCCAGTAGGAAGAACTAAATTCAATACGCTGGTTGATGCTCTGGGCCAGTAAAGTAAAAGTACAAACTGCATACTTTTTTCGTTATTCCGATATCAGGACTTCATCAACCATCTTGCTTCGACCAACAAATGACTTATTTCTAAAATCTGCTATTCGCCACCATTGCCCATTAGATTGCCATAATCTCTGTTCACAATTCGCCCTATTCAGGGCGTTTAATGGTAAGTATCGATACTAAAGCGAGCTTACCTGATGCTATTTTCCAAAACACCCAAACGGGATTATTTAACGCCTGCCAATAGTCACAAACCTTGGTTTAGAGAACGGCAACATGCAGCCAAGCCGCGTAATCACAGGTTGCTTATCCTTACTTCCTTCCTGTGCTTTTTGCTTGGTGTAGTAGTTAGCCCGTTAAGTCGCGCTGAGTCTGGCGAATTGGTGCTGCAAAGCGTGGACGGTGAGTCTTCCCCCGCTCTTTTGCATTCAACTGACGTGGATTTACAGGTGAATGGCATGATTGCGCACGTTACCTACTCTCAAAAATTCACTAACACCAGTAATGAATGGAAGCATGCCGTTTACACCTTTCCGCTTAATGAAAACGCGGCGATTAACAGTATGGAAATGCGTATAGGAGACAGAATAATCCGGGGTCAAATTAAGCCGAAGGCAGAAGCGCAAGAAGCATTTGAAGCGGCCAAAAAAGCGGGAAAGAAAGCCAGCTTAACAGAGCAACAACGCCCAAATTTATTCACCCAGCAGGTCGCGAATATAGCGCCGGGTGAGGAAATAACGGTGTCACTTCAGTATGTCCAACAGGTAGACTACCGCGATGGAAAATTTACTTTTCACTTGCCTACTACGCTCACTCCTCGCTATTCGCCCGGCATTCCGCTAAATCAGTTTGACGAGAATATAGAGGCTGAAATATCAGGTACAGGTTGGGGAAAACCCACAGATCAGGTACCCGATGCCAGAGCTATCACGCCTTTTATGAGAAAAGGTAATGAAGGCCCGCAACTTACGTTCAACGCAACACTAAATACTGGTTTAACGCTTAATAGCGTCACTAGCAGAAACCACCCTGTGAATTGGTCAGAATCCACAGGTAATTATCTTGTCACCTTTAACCAAAGCAATATCAAAATGGACCGAGACATTTGGCTAGAGTGGCAGCCTACGCCCTCTAGTGCGCCACAAGCAGCTATTTTCACTGAATCGAAAGGTCAGCATGACTACGCCCTTGTTATGCTAATGCCGCCACAAGTGAAGAGCCAAGATTTACAGGATTTTGATCGCGATATTACCTTCGTTATCGACACGTCAGGCTCTATGGGAGGTCGCCCGATTGTCGACGCAAAAGAGAGTTTACAATTAGCGATAGACCGCTTGAGTGAGAAAGACCAATTTAATGTTGTTGCATTCAACAATGACACCACGCGTTTGTTTGAAAACTCTGTAGAGGGAACAACACGAAACAAGCAATATGCGAGGGACTTTGTAAAGCACCTTAATGCAGGTGGCGGCACTGAAATGGCGCCAGCGCTTAATGCCGCACTTAAGCGCACGACAACTAAAGATTTTATAAAACAAGTTGTCTTTATTACCGATGGTGCGGTAGGCAATGAAGCTGCATTGTTCTCGCAAATAAAGAACGAACTGGGTGATGCGCGCCTTTTTACAGTAGGCATAGGCAGCGCGCCTAATAGCTATTTCATGACGCGAGCCGCTCATTTTGGTCGCGGAAGCTATGTTTTTGTTAGCAATACGGCAGATATTAAACAGCAAATGAATAGCTTGCTTTATAAATTAGAAAGCCCTGTGTTGAGTGATTTAAGCCTCACTCTACCAGCTGGCTATGCACAGTCAGCAGAGATTTACCCTTCTAAAATCCCTGATTTATACGCGGGAGTACCTTTGCTTTTGAATGTAAAACTGCCTCATAACGCCGGTACAAGCGGAAAAATAACCCTTCAAGGTACACTAGTAGACAAGCAGGGCACCACTCGCGAGTGGACCCGTTCGGTAGCAATAGCACCAACGTCGACAGGTTCTACTCAACACCTTGGCGTAGCGACTGCTTGGGCAAGAAAGAAAGTGGCGGCGTTAATGGATGAAAAAGCATTAGGGCGAAATGTAGATGAAGTAAAACAAGACATACTTGCTGTAGCCCTGCCCCATAAACTGATAACAGAGTTCACCAGCTTCGTTGCTATTGAAGAAAAAATAGCAAATACACAGCACATACCGTCTTCCACTGAAAACGTAAGAAACCTAATGCCACAGGGAGCGCAATTCAGACAAATCAGTTACCCCCAAACCGCAGCGGGTGTATCTGAACATGTCGTATTAGGCATGATTGCCATGCTTTTATTGTCGCTTTTTCACAGCATCGCCTTTTTGCGAAACAAGGGGGGACGAGGTTAGCACCTTAAACTCATTTCTTTATTTTTTGACTTAATATGGCTTGGACAAACAATGATTAAATACTCTTTTACCATCATCTTAGTCTTGATCGCCACAGCCAGTTTTGGCAAAGCTGGCTGGATATTATTGAAAGCTGAACTGGCGCAATATTTAATTCAATCTTCGTGGGAAGAAACGCTAGCCACTGGCGCTAACCAGAAGCCTTGGCGTTGGTCTGATACTTGGCCAGTGGGCAAGCTGGTTCATGCAAAAAGCGAGACGCTGCTGTATGTATTAGAAGGCGCACAAGGAAACGCCCTCGCATTTGGCCCAGGTCATCATACCGACTCGTCCCCACTCGGACAGGGTGGTAGTGTGATTGGCGGGCATAGAGATACTCACTTCACGTTCTTAAAGAAGGTGAGAGCCAGAGATATTATGCAATTACAGTTGCCGAATTCACAGTGGGTAACCTATCGGGTTGTATCGAAGACGATAGTCGATGCCGCCTCGGCAATGAAAGTAGATGTAAATGGGCAGCAGCTCTATTTAGTTACCTGCTACCCATTTAATGCGGTATCAACACAAAGTAATTTACGCCTTGTTGTTGAGCTGGTCGAAACTGAAACCCAGCGAACCTAAATAGGTTCGCCCACAATTAATTAGCCGCTTGTTTCGGCGAAAATACGCTGTACAAGGCAGGTAACACAAAGAGTGTTAAAAGCGTTGCAGTAACCAGCCCACCTACGATAACACTTGCGAGCGGCCGCTGAATTTCAGCGCCGACACCGTTTGACATCAACATGGGTATCAACCCTAATGCAGACGTTGCCGCCGTCATCAGAACCGGCCTTAGCCTGGATGTAGCACCAGTGAAAACAGCGCTTTCAACAGCCATTCCCCCTTTCACCCGTTGGTTAATACTTTCCACCATCACTACGCCATTTAATACGGCAACACCGAATAGTGTTATGAAGCCGACTGAACTTGGTACTGACAGGTATTGGCCGGAAAAGTACAAAGAGAACACGCCTCCGATGATGGCAAGTGGCACATTAATAAGTATTAACATCGCTTGACTCAGGGAATTAAACGCGAGGTAAAGCAGCACGGCAATCAATATCAAAGAAAGCGGCACGATGAGCGACAATTTTTTCTGAGCACGCTGTTGGCTCTCAAACTGCCCGCCTATTTGCACCGTATACCCTGCGGGCAAATTCGCCCTTGAAGATATGGCGCTTTGTATCTCTTGAACCAGGCTGCCCATATCTCTTCCTTGGACGTTCGCTTGCACCACTACGCGACGCTGAACGTCATCTCGGCGTATTTGCGGAGGTCCGGATTCATAAGATACCGATGCCACATCGCCAATACGAAGCCATGCACCACTGGGCGATTGTAGTCGAATATCTGCTATGGTGTCGCTGCTTTTTCGTGCGCTTTCTTTTAACCTAACGTAAATATCGTAGCGTTCATTTCCGTTAATGATTTGACCTGCGGCTACACCTCCTACCCCGTCTTGTACCACTTCCATTATGTCACTCACCGATAAGCCATAGCGTGACAACGCTTGTCTGTCGGGAGCAATAACCAGCTGAGCTTCCCCCACAATTTGTTCCATCGCCACGTCTCTTGTTCCTTTTACGTTTTGAATAACGCTCTCTATTTCTCGTCCCTTAGCACTTAGAACAGCCAAGTCTGGCCCAAATAATTTAACGGCTAGCTGTGCTTTCACACCGGAAAGCAGTTCGTCTACACGGGTGGCGATAGGCTGAGAAAAGTTAAGTAGAAGGCCGGGGAACTGCGACAATTCAGCCTGCATTTTTTGCTGTAGCTCATCGCGATTTCTCGCGCTTTCCCACGCTGAAACAGGTTTCAACCCGATGTAAATTTCGATGTTATTAACCGGTTCTGGGTCGCCGCCTATTTCAGCACGGCCTATTCGACTTAGCGCATAAGTTACTTCGGGAAACGCCAACAGCTTTTCTTCTAACGTTGAGGCTACCGCTAATGAAGTCTCTAGGTTTGAAGACGGTGCCAAGGTAACACGCAAGTTTATTGTTCCTTCTTCTAGCTCAGGAACAAACTCGGTGCCAATTTTTGGCACAAGGGCAACAGCAGAAACCAGAAGCAGACCAACCACTAACACTAGCCACTTGGTATGCAGCAACGTAAAAGAAAGCGCCCTTTGATAAGCCCGCTCAACAGGTATCAACATAGCGCTCGGCTTCACATCCCTAGTTCGTTTAAATAGAAATGTGGCTAAGGCAGGAACGAAGAACAGCGCAACGACAGTGGCACAAAGTACAGCAAGCATAATACTGATAGCCATAGGCTGAAAAAGCTTGGCTTCTACTCCCTCAAAACTAAACAAAGGAGCAAAGACCACTAGAATTATCGATGCAGCAAAAAAGATAGGTCTGGCGACTTCCTTCCCCGCTAGTTTTACAGATGATTTGAAAGAGTGGGCATCTTCATGCGAGCTCGAAGTGTTGGCATTTAATCGCTTAAAGATGTTTTCAACCATCACTACGGAACCGTCTACTAACATACCAATAGCCACCGCTATTCCGCCAAGCGACATCAAATTTGCAGACAGCCCCATGAAAGCCATGATGGCCAACGCCATTGCTATCGCGATTGGAATGGTAATTAGCACAAGAAACGTTGCGCCCACGTTCATGAAAAATAGAGCGAGAACGATGGTGATAAAAACAAAGGCGATGGTCAATGCCTTAACTACGGTAGAAATTGCTTTTTCAATCAGGTTTGCCTGATCATAAAAAGGTGTGAAGCGTACCCCTTCAGGTAACGCCTGATTAATAAGCGCTGCTCTTGAATTTATGCCATCAATGGTAGCTTTGGTGTTAGCCCCCATCCGTTTTAATACTATGCCTGTTACCACTTCACCAAACTGTTCTACCTTGCCATCAGACTCCCTTTGAGACAGTGTGACCGCGCCCTGTCGTATTTCAGGCCCGGTTTTAACATCAGCAAGATCAGACACAGTTACCACCACGCCATCTACCGTTTTTACCGGCACCTGCTCAATATCGTGAATTCCCTGCTCACCACTTGCCAACCACCCCGTTCCACGCACAACAAGTTGTTCTTGCCCCCGTTCAAGATACCACCCGCCAACATTAGTGTTATTGCGTTGCAACGCTGTAACAAGGTCCTGTTGAGATAACCCATAAGCAAGTAACTTTGACGGATCTACGTTCACTTGGTACTGGCGAACTTCCCCACCAAAAGACAGCACATCTGTCACGCCATCTACGGGCATAAGCAGTAGCTTTACTATCCAGTCGTTAAGGCTTCTCAGCGCCATTGCATCATATTTCGCCCTGTCATCTGCAATGAGGGAGTACTGATAAATTTGACCTAGCCCAGACGTATTTGGCCCCATTTCTGGCGTTCCTACGTTTTCAGGAATGAAGGCTTTTGCTGTTTGCAACCGCTCGAAAACAAGCTGACGGGCAAAGTAAATATCGGTCCCCTCTTTAAACACAACGGTAACCGCTGAAAGCCCGGTTTTAGAGATGGAGCGCACTTCTTCAACATCAGGCAATGCGTACATTACAGCTTCAATTGGGTAGGTAATAAGTTGCTCAATCTCTTCTGCTGCAAGCCCCGGAGCTTCGGTATTCACGCTTACCTGAACATTAGTTACATCAGGGAATGCGTCCAAATTCAGCGACGGCAAAAGCATCGCCGAACCCGCAATTATGCCTAACAGCAGCCCAACCACTAAAATACTATTGTCTACCGACCAATCTATTATTCGATTAAACATAATTGACCTCCTAATGGTTGTGCGGATCAAATCCGCTTTTCGCTAGTTCAGAGGCGACAAAGAATGCACCGTGGGTAACAATCCGCGTTCCAGTTTCTACGCCCTCTATACGTCGATATTCGCCTAGCGCTTCCCCTCGCTGAACCTCAACAGGGGTAAATGCCCCCGACGCTTCGTTTTCAACATAGATAACCCAGTCTCCGTCGTTACTTCTCACCATTGCAGTTTCAGGTACTGCCATTACAGGAGATGGAGTAGGCACACTAAACAGTACGTCGACGAACATACCGGCATGATGGCTATGGGTGGTATTGCGTATAGCTAAGCGGACAGTGCGTGTGCGGGTAAGTGGATCGATAATGTGCGACTGTTGAATAACCTGCGCGGTAAAATGCTCACCGTTAAATATGACTTGCGCCGTATCGCCTACCTTAACAGGAAACGTGCTAGTGGCTGGCAAGCTGGCCTCTATCCAAATGTCGCTCTCGTCTGCCAGCAACATGACTGTTTCGCCAGCTAACACCCTTTGCCCTTGCATGAAGTTGTCTTGCAACACCACGCCATCGCGCACGGCGACAAGCTCATACTGACCGAAAGCGTCAACGTCTAAAGCAGTGATGCTTGAAATTGCGTCCAAATGCAATTAGCTCACCGTAGCTCGCTTTGTAACGATTCTCAGCTTCAACTAACGCGCTTTCGCTTATGGTGTTTTTGTCTAGCTTTTTTGTACGACTGTAATTGGATGAAGCAATCAGAAATTCGGCTTGAGACTGGGCAATGGTTTCGCTGAACAAGGTGACAAGCACCTGCCCTTTTTCCACTTCATCCCCAAGAGCCGCGTGTCGACTAATCACTACCGAGTCAGTCCGAGGAGACACCAAAGAGCTTGAGTATCCATTTACTTTCACTTCACCAGGCGAGTAAACGCGCTGATTATAAATACGAGGTTCTATTACAGAGGTTTGAACGCCCGCAAGTTGCCTTTGCTTCTCAGTAAGGACTACCTTCTCAGACTGGTGATTTTCCTCATGTTGGTGATTCACCTCAGATTGATGATTTTCCTCAGGCTCGTGCGCTTTCTCATGCTGATGCGAGTCACTTTCTTGTGTAAGGAAGTACTGAATAGGTGCATCAATGTTCTTGTCGTTTTCTATCGCTGTAGTTGCGCGGCTGACAGGCACGCACAACAATGTCGTTAGGACTGTGCCTACGACCGTTTTAGAGTTCTTCATAATGATCTCAACGTTTGTTTTAACTAAATTTTATTCCACGGCGCCAAAGGGCCGATTAGTTCAAACGTTAAGCAATGGGAGGGCGGTAAATGAAACCACTTATTCGAAAGGGAGAAGCCCCTTCTTTAAGAATTTTTCCCGAGTTAACAAAAGCAATGTTTGGAGAATAGGCTTTTACTAAAACCCAAGAAAAATGACTGCCGCTGCAATGTCCACAGTGATGGCAATCGTTTATGTTGTGATCATCATCACCGACGTCAGTAACTTGATTTTCAGCAACACTTTTCGTGTCAGAGGCATGATCGTGAACCGTCTCAAGATGCTGTGCATCGACTTGGTGAGCGTCTAACAAAGCTGACACTGCATTAAACGATTGCAACACAATCGCTAGTACTAGCAGTATTTTGACAGCAAAGTTTCGGTTCACAATCCATATCTCTTAAGGGAGTCGTCAATAAATTATCAAAAATACACGACCAATGCGAACAACCTATCGCGTTTAACCTGTTTTCTAGCGAGTAACAGATTCAATGTGCAGCGAAGAAAACGTGCCGTTCCAGATTTGCTCACCTATGGTGACATTTTCAAAGCTAATATCGTCGGCATTTTCTAGGATAAGAATTTCTTCTGCTTCCTTAATTTTAATGTCTTTGAACTTAACGTTATGCACGGGAGCTGCGTCTGGAGCGTGAATTTCCAAAACCGTTCCTACATTTTCTACCGTTAAATCTTCAATAATAATGTCGGTATAGGTAGCCGGGAAATTACCATGTAAATTACTGGGGTAGTTTAGCTGGAACCAGAATAAGTGCTTAAACGAAGCCACTTTACTGCCTCTAATTCGAACCATTTCTACGCGCCCGCCTCTGTCTAAGTTGCTTTTAAAACGATATGCTGAGTCTCCCTCATGCAAGACATTGTTCTCGAAAAATACGCGCTTAATGCCGCCAGACATTTCCGAACCAAGACCAATGCCGTCTTCCCCGCCTAAATCATTATTTCGTGCAACAATGTCTGTGCTAGGTATACCTATATTTCGACCGTCTGCGTCTCTACCAGACTTAATAACGATACCGTCATCACCGGTTCTAAAGTGATTATCTTCAGCAAGCACAAACTGGCTCGACTCAATATCTAACCCGTCGTTATTGTACAGGTGACTTTCTACCTTCACTCGTCTCACCGTAGCGTGAGACGTATAAACCAGGTGATTAACCCAAAACGGGGAATTCAGGGCTGTATAATCTTCAAGCAGCACACGCTTGGCGTGGAAAAACTGAATAAGCGGAGGGCGCAAGTAATGCCCTTCTCCGAACTGACGCTTCTCTACTGGAACGCCATCAAACCCCATTTTACGAAGCGCATGCATATCTGTATTTTGTTTCTCATACCAGCCAATGAACGCCGATTGGGCATTTCCGTCGATAGTGCCTTTACCCGTAATGGCCACATCTTCCACATTTAGCGCATAAATTAGCGGTGAATAGGTAAATACCTCAGTACCCTCCCAACGGGTTTTAACCACGGGTAGGTAGTGCGAAGGGTCGCCGGAAAACAGCAGAGTAGCGCCCTCCTCTAGGTGCAAGTTCACTTTGCTTTTAAGACGAATAGGACCGTCTACTTGCCATGTTCCTTTGGGCACAACAACAATCCCGCCGCCGCTGGCCGAAGCCTCGTCAATTACACTTTGAATTGGCGCTCGCGCTGCGCTTAGTGAAGTATCACTCACATCAACCTCAAATTTTTCATTTGGAATATTCGGCAGCTGAATCTGATTTACAATTTGCTCAGCAATTTTCCAGTCTTCGTCAGTAGATGCCGACGCATAGGAACAAGTTAGAAGGGTCACAATAAACGCCACCCATCCCAAAGCCCGGCGGTGTGTGAAACGGCTGGGGTAGCTACTCATAGAACGGTCAACATCAGGTATAAAGCGCAGCATAAAAGCTCCATTATTTAAGTCGTAACTTATTACGTTTAAGAAACAAATTGTTCACATCACGACAATAATGCCACCGGTGGCATTATTAATCAAAATAATGTTACGGCCCGTTTAACCACGGCACGATTTTTATCTTTCGGATTAATTTACTTTGCGCTTAAGTGCGGCTTTTTCGCTTTCACTTAAAAAAGCAATTGCAAGCGCATTCTCTTGCGCTTGTTTAATATGAGAAGGCATAAGGCCAGCTTGCTTAGCTGCAACGGAGAATTCGTGATCTAGCTCTACACCTTGAACTGCCGGGTCGTCGGTATTCAGGCAGGCGAGTATGCCGTGATCCAAAAAGGTGGTTAACGGGTGCTCAGTTAATGATGTGACCGTGTTCGTCAATACGTTGCTGGTTAAACAGCTTTCAATACCAATACGGTTGTCGCGCAAATAGTCCATTAGCTTAGCATCATTAACAGCATTAACGCCGTGTCCTATACGCACAGCACCTAAGTCGTTAATGGCTTGCCAAATACTCTGTGGGCCTACTGCTTCACCTGCATGAATTGTGATAGGCAGCCCTTCGCGGCGCACTTTTGTAAAGTGCTCTATGAACATGTTGCCAGGAAAGCCTTTTTCATCACCCGCCAAATCAATTGCAGTTATATGCGCTTTACAGGCCAAGATTGAATCTAGCTCATGCTGACATACTTTTGCGCCATAAGAACGCGACAAAATACCGATGAGATTAACTTTAACATCGTGATCTTTAGTTGCGCTTTTTACACCGTCTATTACGGCCTCAACCACACCTTGTGTCGGTAGCCCGTGACTTTCACCCATAAAATAAGGACTAAAACGCAGCTCTGTGTAGTCAATACCCTGCTTAGCTGCATCTTCTACATTCTCTATCGCTACCCGTTTGCAGGCGTCGAGACTGCCTAACACCTTAACGCCCCAAGTAAGCTTATCTAAAAATGACACCAAATCGGGGGCGATCTCCATTACTCGAACATGCGGTCGCAAGCCTTCCAACGAATAAGCTGGCAAACAAATGTTAAATTGCTGACCGAGCTCCAGAATGGTTTGCAGACGCACATTGCCATCTAAATGACGATGTAAATCAAGTAATGGAAAGTTTTTATTTATCATGGAAATACGATGGGTTAAGGCGTAAGCCCTACTATACCACTTGGCGCTGTAAACCTCGCATTCTTGCAGAAAATAACTTTTTTATAGCGGGACAAAACAGTACTTTTTTTGAAACAAAATTTGTTTTAAGTTCGTACTAGGCATCTAACTTCACTCTATCGATGCTTTTCTTGATTACTTTTCATAACTTTCAATAGCAACGAGCCAGTTGCTCGTTGGCGTGCGCCTTGTCACACAGGCTAAATACCACCAAAGAGCAACAGGCCTCTTCATTATCACCAAAAAACACTAACAGGAGCACAGTCATGTGCGGAAAATGTATAGAAGGCTGCTATTTAGCAGGCTGGCGTAATGGCGTGTATTCATTCGAACATATGCAAGAAGAACCCGATTTTATGGGGAATGATGTAAAGGCAGCCCATGGCTTGGTGGAAGCGGTATGCTCATTAGGTTCTTCGCTCAATGAGCTCCACGCACTTGGATTTGCGGACTCGCCAATGATAGCTTGGGCAGGATGGATTTATTCGAGAAACGAATTGCACACCCAAATCGATTTAACACGGCATGACGACGTTCTTAAATATCAGAGGGCCTTACGTCATTCAAAAGAAAGTAAATGGGCTGAGATTAATGCCCTCTATCCGAACGTTGAGAAGTTTTTAGATAACCTAACGCTTCAAGACATTGCTAATACCCTCGATGAAACGCTTCTCGATGAAATTGAGACATGCCTTCTTGCTATTCATGGTAACGGGTATTACACCTTTGAATTCGTAGAGTCTATGTTCGCTGCTGAAGGGCTATTTCCCATTATTGAGCTAAGTGAAACTGCAAAGCCATCACTGTTTATTGACCACGCACTTGAAATATTCTTACTAACCGAACATCTTTTACACTTTCGCCCATTGTCTTGGGCGCTTCGTGTGGCGTTAAGTGTTGACTTAACGTGCGATTTCGACAGCTATCATATGGCGTGGCGTCGATACACCGCTAACCGCGTGTTAAACACGCTTCTAATAAATCGCAATTTGAAAGGTGTGTACGCGTTAGCAAGTACACTTGAACTCAATACCGTTCACGCTATATGTCAGCGGAACGTAGCGAATAAACACTTACTTACTCAGCTATTGAGCGTCGTAAACAACTGTAAAGGCGACACTTATATTGAACCTAAACGTCTAGCCGCGCACATCACTTCATTGATCTCAGTGTAAATGCTTACTCCTTACAGTTTGAGATAAGGTGACTTGGTGAATGGTTAAGTACAGCTCGTTATGACAGTCAAATACGTGCGAATCTAACTTAATCATTAAAAGACCGATGAAATGCAGTGCTCGATATCATAAAGTTCTTTTGGCATGCCTTACCAAAAACAACGCCTTGGTAAGGCTATTCGCATTACATTTCTTTTTTAAGAGTTTTCGCAACCGCTAAAACTAAGTCTGCCGACGGGCGAACTTTGAAGTCTGGGTTAACATAGCTAAACAAAACCTGCCCTTTTTTATTGAGCATGAAGATGCTGGGTGCTGGTAAAACACTATTACCGCTTTTATCTTTTGTTAAGTTAATGCCATAGGTTTTGTACTTTAACTCAGTCACAGTATCTAAATAGAATCCAACGCCGAACGCACGAATAGTGTCTAGTTTGTTGTCGGATAAAAGCGTAACCAAGAATTCTGTTTCAAGCTTTTGCTCTTGCAAGCGCTCTGGTGATTCAGGTGAAATGGCCAAAATCTGATAGCCCATATCCACCAAGTCTTTTTCAATATCTTTAAGCTGGGCAAGCTGCTCATTACAATACGGGCACCACCCGCCGCGATAAAAAAGTACAATGCTGGGCTTTTGCATGGTAAGCGCTTGTAAGCTTACCGGCGAGCCATCTGCCATTTTAAGCGTTGTTTTAGGCGCCACTTGACCATTAAGCAACGGCGTTACTGAATCTGCATCTTCTGCAATAGTGCCGCGCTCCAAAGCATACGCATTTGATGCGCCTGCTATACAGCCGAACATTAACATCGCCATAGCCACTAGTCTCTTCATCAACCCTCTCCGTTATCATTTTTGTTTGTTTAGTTTTTGGTTATCCGCGCTTTGCGCGATGTCCAATATGACCGAGAAGCTTCACTAGAAATTTCGCGCACCAATAAATAAACCGACAAATACTTGTATTGGGCGCTACTCACCTACAGCGAAATTTGCTTTTTACTGCTACTATAGCGCCAAAACTTGCTATGCCACTTTTTTACATAGCACACGGGGTTAACTTCAAGCCTCCTAAGAACAAAGCAGGAACACCATGGCTCTTAAAGCGACCATTTTTAAAGCTGACATATCCATAACGGATATGGATCGCAATTACTATAACGACCACAACCTTACGATTGCCCGTCACCCTTCTGAAAATGACGAACGAATGATGCTGCGCGTGGTTGCGTTTATTGTTAATGCTCATGAACGCCTACAGTTTACCAAAGGGCTGTCTGACGATGACGTTCCAGATTTATGGCAAAAGAGTTTTAGCGATGAAATAGAGCTGTGGATTGAGTTAGGCCAACCCTCTGAACAGCGCATCAAAAAGGGCTGCAATCAAAGCCAACAAATGATGATTTATTCCTACGCCGACAACAGCTTCGACGCGTGGTGGAAGAAAGAACATAACAAGCTACAAACCAAAAAGAACTTATCAGTTTTCACTTTGCCAGAGTCGCTTGCCGCTACTTTGGCCAATGCTGTTCATCGCTCTATGCAAATACAGGTTACTATTCAAGATGGGCAAATGTGGCTAACCATTGAAGGTGCAGATGTCACCGAGAGCGTTGAAGTGTCTATAGAGAAGCACTTGTAATGAAAAAACTCTCTGCCGTTCAACTCAAACAGCAAACACTGGTCTTTAGTGTAGCCGATAGCCTTGAAGCACAAGCGCTTGAAGAGTTAAATGGTATGCAACAGTGTTGGTTTGACGTTCAGTATCACCAATTCCCGGGTTCCTTACTGCTTCGCTTTCAATTCGAAAATGAAGAAGCGGTGTCAAACGCTGAGCCCGAGCTAAAGAAGTGGCAGCGAAAATTAAGCGCAGCGCTGCTTAAAAAAGGCGTAGTGTTAAAAGATATGCGTCGACATCTTATATTCACCACACAAGGCCCAGAAGAGTAACCCACATCACGCTTTGCAGAACAGGGTATCCAACTTCTTTGTTCAATCTTAGCTAGGTTTGTTTTTGGTTATAAACCTTTCATTTTTCCTCATAAAGTCTACTTACACTTTATCAGGTAAGTAGGCTAGACTGGTCTCGTCGAATATTCAGCTTGCCGAATATGACAATAAAACGGCAGGCATTTTGAACGTTTACAATGGATATTTGAACACACCATGTTGACCGGCTTTGAAACAAGCCACTATCCCAGCAAAAGGAGCTTCACAATGAAAACTAAAGCAATGGCGTTAGCACTGTTACTGTCTTTAATGGGCTGCACTGAGTCTAGCGAAGAGACGAAAAGCGAAGTAAAAAAAGAGATGGAAAAAGCGGGCGAAGCGACAGCAGACGCCTATGACAGCGCAAAAGAAAGTGCTGCAGATTCTTGGGATAAAACCAAAGACGCGACCTCTGAGGCGTATGAAGACGGTAAAGAAATGGCTTCTGATGCCTTTGATGACGGCAAAGAGATGGCTTCAGACGCATATGAAGATGGCAAGAAAATGGCCTCTGACGCGTATGACGCAACGGCTGAGAAAGCAGGCGAATTTAAAGACGCCGCAGCGAAAAAAGCTTATGAAGCTTGCGTAAAAATGAAAGAGCAAATGGGCGGCGACGTTAGCGAGTGTGACGATTAATTTAATCTTCCAGCGAAAAGCAAATTTGAAAGCGAACCTTCGGGTTCGCTTTTTTTTTGCTGTTTAATCAAACAAAAGTGAGTCATTCACGCTATTCACACCCGGCTAAAATCACAGCATCTGGTGTTATAGTTAAAGGGGCGACCCTAAGCAACGTATTAATACCTAAAATATTGTTCCCTTTGGGAAGCACGGCCACTTCCACTGGCCCCACTTCGCACGTATTTCCTATACGAACCGAGTTTAATTGATACTGAGATATTTTAACGATCTTTCCATTTGCCATTCTGGCAGCAGAGGTTCTGGTGGCAAGAAGCTTTTGATTTTTTGTTAGCGCGTCGAACGTAGCTTGATTGAGGGTTAATAAGCTTGAACCCGTATCTAATAGAAACGAAGCCTTTATGTTCGATTCTAGGGTCGCTTCTAGATACAGTGTTCCACCTTTGCTTTGTGAAAGAGGAATATTTTGCTCTATCGCTGACACGGCAGATGTACACGCTAACCAAAAAGTTAGCAGAAAAAATAAGGGAATTTTAGATTTTACACTCACCGCACATACACCCTTTGTCGACTCTTTACATAGGTGTTGATTGACAGCAAGATAAAGACCAAAGGATAAATGATTGATTTTACCGAAACTCTACAATACCAGACGGTGCCACAGCACCATAATAGTGCACAAAACCATTTATTCCGCACCAAGGTTAAACACTCCGTTTTCAACGCAGTAGCTTCTCTTTCAATCGTTCTCCATTCTCTTGATTACTCAAATTCTCTATATCCAATTAGGTGATAGTTATCACCTATCACCAATCGTCATTGTTTAGAACTTTTTCGCTCATACAATGTAGAAAGGTAAGTATGTCAACGAGAGGACACGACATGAAATTACGCTATGTATTGGGTTCATTAATTACGGCTGTTTCACTTGGTTTTTCTGCAAACGCAGCGCAAGCTATGACATCATCAACTGATGAAACAGTTGATGTACAAGTAGTTGATTATTCAGGAAAGCCTCCATTTAAACGCAAGATCGTAAGCTTATCGGTTAACGATGTAGCGCAATTGGAATCAGTAGGGCAAGAAGCTATTGAATACGTAGAAGTGAAAGAAGTCATCATGCGCGGTAAGCCACCGTATCGCAGAGTGACAACCATGATGCCTGTGTATGACGTTGCCCAACTTGAAATGCTAGAAGAGCAAACTGACACGCAAAAACGCGGCACTCGCCCGCCGTTCAAACGCCACTAACAGCGTTTTCTACTACCAAAAAATTGCACCAAAGCGATTCACTTTTGCCTGAGTGAGTCGCTTTTTTATTGTGCATACTTGTTTACGCTATTTTCTATTTCGATGTATATAACACGCCCTAGTTAGCGCGTTTTTATTTTTAATAACCCGTCACTAACGATAGAGTAGTAAAAAAGCAGAAAAACGAGATTATAAATGCAGCCTCACGACCATTCTCCGCTCAGTGATTTTATTGAGTACCCTGAAGAGCAAATGCTTTCCCGAAGCGAAGATTTTTTAAAAACCATGCAGCGCCGCCACAGTATTCGTCACTTTAGTGACAAGCACGTTGATAAAGCGGTAATTGAAAACTGTATTTTGACTGCTGGCACTGCACCTAGTGGAGCGAATCATCAGCCTTGGCATTTCGCCGCCATTCAGTCGCCCGAAGTAAAACAACAAATACGCGAACAGGCTGAAGCGCATGAGCGCGGTTTTTATAATGGGCGTGCTGGGCAACAGTGGCTAGATGACCTAAAGCCGTTAGGCACTGACGCAAGTAAACCTTATCTGGAAACCGCGCCTTGGCTTATTGCCGTATTCAGTCAAAAGTTTGGAGAGACAGAAACGGGCGAAAAAAGCCAAAACTACTATGTGCACGAATCGGTGGGTATCGCAGTGGGTATGCTTATTACTTCACTCCACAACGCAGGTTTGGCAACCTTGACCCACACACCAAAGCCAATGAACTTTTTAACCGAAGTCTGTCAACGGCCTGATAACGAGCGTGCTTATATGCTTATTATTGCGGGCTATCCGGCGGATAACGCCACAATTCCTGCACACGCCATGCAAAAAAAGTCGCTTAGCGAAATTGCGAGCTTTCTTTAAATTTAAAAAGCGCGCAGTGCTTGAGCATATGAGGTAAACCAAGTATTTAAAACGGCATAACTAATAAAAGCTTTGTCATAGACATGAGATACGCAGCACTTATAATGCGCCCTCGTTATTAAGGGCTGCGACCTTTTCTTTACGAATTTCGGTCAACCACGTTTAACAGTCCCTCGGAGCTCGTATCCTCATGTCATCGCGTCACGCATTCTCTCCACAACTTCCTTTTTTACTGTTAAGTCTATTAACAGGCCTAACATCGTCGTTTGTAACGCCACTGATGAGCTATTTCCTCATTGATGAGATCAACGTTGAGCCTATTTATATAAGTATTTATATGGTGTCGGTTACGCTATCAGGGTTGATGATCAGTCAGTACCTCGGGCACTTGGCAGACAAAGGTTTTAACGCAAATCGTCTTTACGGGCTAACCATGATTTGCGTGGGCATTGCCATGGTCGCCTTTATCTTTAGCAAACAGTTTTGGCACGTATTTCTCGCTGGCGTCTTGTTTATGTCGGTGGGCGCTGGAGCCGTGTCTCAAATGTTGACCGTTTCGGGATTATGGGCAAAAAACCAAGACATTGACTTAGCTGCATTTAACTCAAAAGTTCGCGCTGCCATTTCTCTCGCTTGGGTAGTAGGTCCGCCGCTGGCATTTACGCTGGTTGCCAATTTTGGCTTCGCAGCGTCCTTCTCGGTGGCCATTGCATGCGTGATTGTTGCAACGCTGTTTGTGGTGAACGTTGTGCCGCCTCAAAAAGCCAATCAACAGTCTCTCAATACAACGCTTAAAGGCTCGCTATCACTGCCGTTTTGGCTTGTGGGGTTAGCCATACTTGCCGGAATGGCAGGCAATGTCATGTATTTATCATCCATGCCTTTGTACGTAATGAATGAACTGGGGTTGCCGGAAAATTTGCCTGGGCTAATGATGGGGGTTGTGGCCGCACTTGAAATACCTACTATGCTGCTAGCAGCAAAATTAGCCCGACGGTTCCCACCTGCGGGTATCATGGCTGTGGCATTTATTTTCGGCTGTTGCTTTTACGTTGGCGTGTACTTTTCTCAATCAAGTTGGGAGTTATTGACCCTTCAAATATTAAACGCGCTATTCTACGGTTTATATGCTGGTATTGGATTGACTTTGCTGCAACAACAAGCGCCTGATTTGACAGGTTTTACTTCAGCGTTTTATTCAAACGCCACTCGGGTGGGTATGATGCTAGGCACCATTGGCGCAGGCACCGTGGCTCAATTCTTTAGTTTCAGAGATGCCACTATTGGGTCGTTGTGCATTGCCATATTTGGCTTAAACGTGATGTTAGTGTTCATGTTCGTAAAACGAGAAGCACGTTAAGTTTTATTCAAAAAAAACTAGCAGATCGCTAGTTAAGGCGTAACCCAGCAGCACTTCTATCGCTTCCTTTAATTTCTTCGCACTTTCTCATAATTGACAATTGTTACAATATAACATTACACTCACGAACAATTAATTACCCTAAAAATTTAGGAACCCTATGAAAAAGCTCCTTATTTCAGCCACGATATCTTCTATACTTTTGGCAACAGGCTGCACCGAACAGGCGTCAACAATGAATAAGACTGCTACAACGCAGACTGACTCAGCAAAAGCAGAGCAGACGAACCCTTTATTTATGACAAGTTCACTGACTTACGGCGCGCCGCAATTTGATTTGATAAAGGACGAGCATTTCATTCCTGCATTTGAAAAAGGAATGGAACAGCACTTACAAGAAGTAGAAAAAATAGCGTCTAACCCTGACGCCCCCACCTTTGATAATACGCTGCTAGCGCTTGAAAAAAGCGGAAGTTTACTCACCAGAACTAGCCGAGTATTTTTCAACTTAGTAGGAACAGATAGCTCGCCTGAACGCAGAGAAATCCAAAAAATTCTAGCGCCAAAGCTGGCGGCTCACAGCGATACCATTAATTTAAATAGTGCGCTTTTTAAGCGTATTGAAACGCTATACAACCAGCGCGACGCGTTGGAGTTAGATACTGAATCAACCCGACTACTCGAAGAGTATTACTCTGATTTTGTTCGCGCTGGTGCTAAACTCAATGAATCAGATAAACAGAAGATACGTGAAATAAACGAAGAACATTCAACCTTAACCACGCAGTTTTCTCAAAACCTACTGGCTGAGTCATCTGAAATTGCGGTGGTAGTAGATGACGTAGAGCAGTTGTCAGGGATGTCAGAGCGCCAAATAAAGGCCGCATCAGATGCTGCTAAAGCTGCTGATAAAGAAGGCAAATATCTTCTAAGCATCACGAACACTACTCGTCAACCTGTCCTTACTTCACTAGAAAATAGAGCACTTCGCCAGCAAGTGTGGGGAGCGTCAGCATACCGAAACCAGTCTGGGGAATACGACAACACCAAAATTATTAGCCGATTGGCAGGACTGCGCGCACAAAAAGCAGCATTGCTTGGATTTGATAGCTGGGCGGCCTACAGCCTAGACAAACAAATGGCCGGTTCGCCAAGCGCTGTATACGAAATGCTAGGCAGTATGGTGCCCGCTGTGCTTAAAAACGTTGAAAAAGAAGCCGCTGACATTAAAGCAATGATTGAAGCGGAAGGTAATAACTTCGAACTAAAACCTTGGGATTGGGCTTTCTACTCAGAAAAGGTAAGACAAGCTAAATACGAGCTAGATGAAAACGAGGTGAAACAATACTTCGAATTTAATCGCGTGCTTGAAGATGGCGTATTTTTCACTATGAATAAATTGTACGGAGTGCGCTTCAAGCCCCGTCCAGATTTGCCGGTTTACCACCCTGATGTAAAGGCTTACGAGCTGTTTGATGTAAATGGTGACAGTTTAGCGATTTTTTATGCCGACTACTTTTCTCGCAAAGGTAAACGCGGTGGAGCTTGGATGAGTTCTTTCGTAGGACAGTCGAAATTGCTCTCGCAAAAGCCTGTTGTGGTTAATGTAATGAACATAAACAAAGCGCCTGATGGCGAGCCTACATTAGTCAGTTACGATCATGTTACTACCATGTTCCATGAAATGGGTCACGGACTTCACGGCATGCTGTCAGACGTAAATTACCCAACGTTGGCCGGCACATCTGTCTCGCGAGACTATGTAGAGTTCCCTTCTACCTTCGAAGAAGACTGGGCAGCCCACCCTGACGTTATTGCAAACTATGCCAAGCATTATGAAACTGGCGAGCCTATTCCAGAGGCTCTGCTGGAAAAGGTGATTCGTTCACGTACATTCAATATGGGTTATGACACATTGGAATATATGTCTGCAGCACTGCTTGATATGGAGTGGCATTCTATCTCTGCTGAGCAGGCGCCTGAAGATGTCCAAGCCTTTGAAGCCCAAGCTCTCGATAAACATAATGTTGGCTTGTCTTATGTACCACCTCGTTATAAGTCAGCATTCTTTGCACATTCAATGGGTGGCGGCTATTCCGCTGGCTACTATGCCTATATGTGGAGTGAAATTTTAGCTGCTGATGCCTTTGCTTATATGCAAGAACTCGGCGGATTAAGGTTAGAAAACGGTATGAAATATAGAAAGGAAATCTTATCTACCGGCAATTCTCGTCCCCCGATGGAGTCTTATAAAGCATTCCGAGGAAAAGCGCCAACAACAGATGCTCTGCATATTCGCTGAGGGCTTAAAACCAAACTCGACTAACAGGAGGCCTCATGAATTCACCGGTAATACCCTCTAACTTCGTTGAATGGCAAAACTGTATTGTCCGCGATTGTGGCATAGCGTTAGACAAAGCGTTTTTAGAATCACGGATAGCGGCGCTTTCGAACATGAAGGATCAGCATACAAAGCAATTTCTACGTTTGTATGGCGAGGCACACTATAAGCAGGTTTTAGGCTGGTTTCATCAAGCCTTAGTGGAGCTGAAATGAGTAAAACGTTGACTAAAGAAGCGCTTCTTGCCGCCAGTGAAGACGACTACATGAACGATGAGCAGCTTGAATTTTTTAAAGAATTGCTCAACGATTTAAAACAGCAAACCATGGCTCATATTGAAGAGATGAAGGCATCGTTAAGTCAACCTCCTGAGATAAACGATGAAGTTGATCGGGCGCAGTATGAAGAAGAATCCAGGCTTTCTCTTCGAATTTTGGACAGGGAGCGAAAGCTACTTCCTAAAATCGATAAGTCGTTGCGACGAATAAAAGACAAGTCTTTTGGATACTGCTTGGAGACCGGAGAACCCATTGGCATTCCTAGGTTACTGATAAGGCCTGTCTCAGAATACTGCGCCGATGTGAAAATGGTAAACGAAGGCAGAGAGCAGCATTATTACTCACAAAGAAAGTAATGATACTTTCTGTGCCTGAGAGTTTTTGAGTGAATATTTAAGTGAAAATTTGAGTGTGCGGTTAACAAGGCGCACACTCGTCTTTTGGCAAGAATGGACTGAATGCGTTTCAGCTTTTTATCATTTTATAATGAAAGCCGAGAGTTAACCGTTTTGACAACGGTGGTATTGAACCTTCAGTTAAACCAAAACAGCGACCGCTGTGTTGCTGGCTTTACTTATAGCTGCACTTCACGATAACTATTATTTATTTGAATAAAAGCTCCATCTGCACATCACATCTCGCGTAAGGCGATGACGCCCCCTTAATATGCTTAAACCCTATCTTTTCGTACAAACGTATTGCGGGCTTAAGTACCGAATTGCTCTCTAAATAAAGCCGCTTTAACCCCATCAGTTTCGCTCTTTCGACAATACTTTTACCTAACAGCAGCCCTACCCCTTTGCCTTGAGCTTTGGGAGACACCGCCGTTTTGGCAAGTTCAAACGTATCGTCAGCTTGTTTAATAAGTGCACAGCAGCCTATGGGTTCGCCCTTATCTAACGCAATCAATATCACACCCGACTGATTCAAAATGTAGCCTTCAGGGTCGTCGAGCGCTTTAAAGTCGGGCTCTTCGAGCTCCCAATATTTGTTTATCCATTCAACATTGAGCGATTTAAATGCCTCGCGATACTTTGGCGCATAATCGACTACCTTAATATCAGGCGAATCACCGTCCACTCTCGCACTTATGGGGCGATATCGAAGATGCCTTTCAACTACGCTCACCGCTTCCCATAAATCGATACCCGTTTCATCTTTTAGCTCGCGCATGGCAGCGTCTATGGCATCGCACTGCTTTTCCATTTGGGGCACCATCGCTTTCGCTTTATCGTTTAGCGCCACCAGCGTAACCCGCGAATCGTCGCTCGATTTATAACTTTCAATTAGGTCGCGTGCTTTCATTTCTTTTACGATTTTACTCACCGACACGTGAGAATGATTTATCTCTTTAGCGATATTCACGACGGAATCAGCACCTTTTGACGCGAGCACGTAAAATACTGGAAACCACTTTGGCTCTATCGCAAATCCAAATTTCGCATAAGTATTTTCCGCATCCTTTGACACCTGCGCGGCTAACTGACGTAAAGCAGTACCTAATGCAATATGCCCCAATTCATTAAATGACTTCACTTTATAAAACTCCGTAACCAGTTACGGATATAATTAATCGTAATTGATTCCAAGTCAAATAGATTATTTGTTGATAATAAAAATGGGGGGGTAGTTTACTTCGCCTGGCACTGGCTACACCAATAAAGACGTCGCCCGTTATACGTTTGGCGTTTTATTGTAGTTGCGCAGACTCTACAAGGCTGCTCTTCCCTGTCGAACACCATAAACCGCGTACCTTCAAAGTTAATGCCTTTTGCTTCAAGCACTTCGCGTAGTTCTGTGTACACAGTATAGCCACCGGTTTCATAGCTGCGTTTGCATATTGCTAAGGTGTGATGTGCCAAGTTGCGTAGCTGCTCATCATCTAACTGAGAGGGTTTAAGTGAGGGGTGAACACCTGCTGCAAACAATATTTCGCTGCGAAGATAGTTGCCCAGACCTGCCATAAAGCGTTGGTCCAGATATAAACCGCTTAGTGCACGGTTGCAAAACGCTTTTGAACGTAAACGTTCTAATACCAACTCTTCTGTCACCGAATTGTTGAGTACATCGGGTCCAACTCTTTGTAAAAAAGGGTGTTCATGAATAGTTTGTGTTGGCCAAATGCTAATGTCAGACGCACTATATAAAATAGCACTGTGTGTTTCGGTATGAAGCCCTACCCTTAGCTGGCGGGTAGTACCCGGTATTTCGTTGCGTTTACAGGTATGCCACACGCCATAGAGTTGGTTATGTGAATACATAGAGAGCCCATTGCTAAAATGGGTAATTAGCGCCTTGCCACGGGTTTCCATGCGCAAGACTTTTTCGCCTTCTAGCTGTTTAACATAGGGTTTAAGTTGAGCTAATCCAAACTCTACTTTTTCTAGGGGAATATCTTTTATCACCGCTTCAACTTTATCTGCAGCGCGACGAATCTCTGGGCCTTCAGGCATGTTGTCTCAAATACCTTTTATCTCGGTTACTGGTTACTTCGCATCATTGTCAGCTTCTTTGCAGCTGAAACATAACGAATACAAAAAGGGTCTGTGGCCCTTTGATGTACTTTAAACCGAAGTTTGTACATCAAAGATCAACAGACCCTATTATTGAACAAATTTAAGCTGAAAATGCCCTATTTAAACGCTGCGCTGATTAGCCCTTGTTTGGCACAATCAGGTATTTTTCACCGGTCTTTTTAGCGTTATAAAGCGCTACATTCTCAGGCTGTAGTGCCTCCTCAAGACTCAGTTCTTTGGTGTAAGACGACGCAAAGGTAGTGTTAATTTCCGTCGCCACTTTTTGATATAGCTCGCCTACACGCTTCTTATCAAGCTTGCCCAGGAAGCGCATTAATAGCCAACCACCAATGCTCCACGTCATGCCGTAAGCGCGATTCAAAATAGTAGGCGAGAAATCTAAGCCACCGTAGATATACACTTGTTTATTGCTGTCAGAGCCGTAAGTGTTGAAGCCTTTTGCATCTTTACTGCCCGACGCTTCCATCATAGTGAGGATATCGCTAACTAGCTCACCGCCGCCAATGGCGTCAAACGCTAGTGTTGCGCCCGTGCTGTCGATAGCTTGATAAAGTTCGGCTTTAAAATTCTCGCTACTTGAGTCGAGCACAATTTTCGCGCCGATCTCTTTAAGCATATCCACCTGTTTTTGGCTGCGAACAATATTTACAAGCTCTACGCCCTGCTCTAAACAAATCTTGTTCAGCATTTGCCCAAGGTTCGATGCCGCTACGGTGTGTACAAGCGCTTTGTGACCTTCCATACGCATGGTTTCAACCATACCTAGCGCGGTCAGAGGGTTAACGAATGACGACGCTGCTTGTTGTGGCGTGGTGCTATCTAGGTGAGGCAAGCATGCCTGCATAGGCACACAGGCATACTCAGTGTACGCTGCTCCGGTAAGAATAGACACAGTTTTTCCCATTAAAGCTTGTGCTTCTGGGCTGTCGCCCGCCTTAACAACCGTACCTGCACCTTCGTTTCCGATAGGCAGAGTCTGGTCTAAACGCGACTTAATACGATTTAACAAAGGCTTATGCACCGGCGCAACCAATGCTTTTTTGTCTGCGTCGAAGGTCGCTTTATCCAAGCTTGCCGGGCCAAACATCGGCCACATGTCTGAAGGGTTAATAGGAGATGCTTCCATACGCACAATCACTTCGTGCGGCTTCGGCTCTGGAACATCAACTTCTTTTAACGATACCTGAAGTTCACCTTCTGAGGTAATTAGCGTAAACAGTTGTTTTGATTTATTCATGTGATTATTTCGCCCTGAAAATTAAACGCTGAATGTAGTGCTAAGCTAACACGCCGCAACTATCAGCAATATTTATATTGCGAATACATATGCGTTTCGACCACTTATACACCCAAAAAAATGGGGTCAGAGTACATTTCTCGCACGCTGAAAAATGGGGTCAGAGTACATTTTTGCGAATTTTTCCGCGAAGCAACCTAACGGCTTCACCAAGTGATACCGCCTCTCTCCTAATCACACAACACGCCATGAGCTTTATCAATAAAGTACTCTGACCCCATTACTCAGATGGGTTACACTGCTAAGCCTGTATCAACTTGCTATGATGAATTAAGAAATGAAAAAGTATTGTGCGTATGTCTTACTTGGGCTTGCTGTAATAAGCAATGCTGCGCTTGCTAGAGAGGCACCGTTGGTCTCGATTCCTACTCACGATGCATTTTTTAATGCGATAAAGACCCACTGCGGTAAAGCATTTCAGGGCAAAGTTAGCAAAGACAATGTGGGTAATACGTTCGGTGATGCGAAGCTTGTTATGCACGTAAGAAAGTGCACAGACTCGGAAATTCAAATTCCTTTTCACGTAGGAGACGATGCATCCCGCACTTGGATTGTAACGAAAACTGGCGCGGGTCTTATGCTGAAGCACGATCATAGAAATGAAGATGGCAGCTTTCATTCTTCAACCATGTATGGCGGCCACACCGTAGATGAAGGGTTCCCCAAAGTGCAGTCGTTTCCTGCAGATGTATATTCAAAATCGTTATTTATAGAATCTGGAATTGCAGCATCAACGGATAACGTCTGGCAAATGATGATCTACCCAAGTCGCTTTAGCTATCGACTAATTCGCCCTGCCCGCGAAGTACAGGTAGATTTTGATCTCGAAAATCCCATAGCAACGCCAAGCGCCCCCTGGGGATACGAATAATGGGGTCAGAGTACATTTTCTAATTTAGGAGAGCCAAACAAGCCATTCATTTCATTCTTTCAGCTTGTCCATTAGACCAGTTTTGGTAGGTACAGGGTTGTAGCCTTTACTCAATTCACTCATTTTATTAGAGAGAATATAGAAAGGAATTTGGTGAAATTATGGCAAGGAAACCTCGTTTGGCTCCCGCAGGCTATCCTCAACACGTCATCCAAAGAGGTAACAATCGCTCAATATGCTTTAAGTGTGAAAACGACTACATCGCCTATATTAGCTGGCTTAAAAAGTTCTCTGCAAAATTTGATGTAGGCATACATGCTTGGGTATTGATGACCAATCATGTTCATTTACTTTGCACTCCTAAGCTTGATAACCTTGGCGTAAGCAAAATGATGCAAGCGCTTGGCCGCATGTATGTGAGGTACTTTAACCACAAATATGAGCGCTCTGGAACGTTGTGGGAAGGAAGGTTTCATTCCAGTCTGGTCTCTAACGACGAATATCTTCTCACGGTTTATAGATATATCGAGCTAAACCCTGTAAGAGCGAACATGGTCGAAAAGCCGGTTGAATATAAATGGTCAAGCTACAGAATAAATGCGTTAGGCACGTCTTCGTCACTGCACAGTCCTCATCCTGTATACCTAAATTTAGGAGCTTCAGAAAACCAACGTCTTGCCGCTTACCGCGCTCTGTTCGATGATGAACTGCCTCAAACTGACATTGATAAAATTCAAAGCGGTACTCGAAGAGGACTAGTGCTGGGAAGCGATACATTTAAACAGCAAATTGAAAGCCTGACTGGGCATCGCTTAAAACACGAAGCGTTGGGTAGGCCACCGCAAATCAGTGAGCAGTTAACCGCTGGTTGCTCGGAAATAGCTTAATGTACTCTGACCCCTTTATTTTTAAAAACATCGCGTTGGCTCAACTAGCTCAAACCTGCGAACACTTAACCACAAACTGTTTGGAAATAAGTTAATGTACTCTGACCCCATTTTTTATATCGCGACTTGGAAGCTTATTAATGTACTCTGACCCCAATATTTTGCAGCAGCTGTTTGGTTTTTCGGCGTTTCGCGAGGGACAGAAGGAGGCAGTGGAATCACTGCTTGGTGGAAATTCAACGCTAGCGATTTTTCCCACTGGCTCGGGCAAATCATTGTGCTATCAGTTTGTTGCTACGCAATTGCCACACTTGACCTTGGTTGTGTCGCCACTGTTAGCGCTGATGAAAGACCAGCTGGAGTTTCTTCATAGCAAAGGCATTGCAGCGGCCAGTATCGACTCCACGCTAACGCCCGAGCAAAACAAGCAAGTGATGAACGACGTGCGGTCAGGCCAGTGTAAAATTCTGATGGTGTCGGTGGAGCGCTTTAAGAACGAACGCTTTCGGCAGTTCATTGAGTCTGTTCAGGTAAGTATGCTAGTCGTCGATGAAGCACACTGTATCTCTGAGTGGGGCCACAACTTTCGCCCTGACTACTTAAAACTCCCCGCGTATCAGAAAGAGCTTAATATTCCGTTAGTACTTTTGCTCACAGCTACTGCCACTAAAAAAGTAAAAGAAGATATGGCAGCGCGCTTTGATATAGCGCCAGCTAATATTATCCAAACAGGGTTTTATCGACCCAACTTGAATTTGCATGTTCGCCCTGTACATGAACCATATAAAAACCAAGCCTTACTTGAAGAAATTCAAAAACAGCAAGGCGCGGGTATTGTTTATGTCACGCTTCAAAATAGCGCAGAAGAAGTAGCCAGGTTCTTACAGCAACAAGGGTTTGCTGCAAAGGCTTATCACGCTGGTCTCGACAGTAATGTAAGACAAGGTATCCAGCAAGATTTTATGCACAATAAGCTTCAAGTTGTTGTGGCTACCATTGCATTTGGCATGGGCATTGATAAGTCGGATATTCGCTTTGTTGTTCATTACGACTTACCAAAGTCTATTGAAAACTACAGCCAAGAAATTGGCCGGGGTGGACGAGACGGTAAAGCGGCAAACTGCACGGTTTTAGCTAACCTTGACGGGCTAGTCACCATAGAGAACTTCGTTTATGGCGATACACCAGATAAAAGCGCCATTCAACGCGTAATAGATGATATCAGCGCACAGGCCCCCGCTCAGATAAATTCGGCGGCGCACAATGATTCACCTACCAACGGCGAAAACAATGTTTACCAGTGGGAAACGCAAATTAATAGCTTATCGAGTGCCAGCAACATACGACAGCTTCCGCTTAAAACCCTGCTGGTACAGCTTGAACTCGCCAATGTTATTCGTCCTTTGTATGCCTATTTTGCTGAATATAAATTTCGCTTTATTTCAGAGAAAACCACCATACTCGGCCTTTTCTCAGAAGAACGGACTCGCTTTCTAGACGCCGTATTCACTCATTCAAATATGAAAAAGGTGTGGGGCATTGTAGATTTCGACAGTATTTATCAGCATTACGGCGCAGAGCGTGCCAGGGTGGTGGCCGCACTAGAGTATTTACATGAACACAATCATATTGAGCTTGCATCACGCTTAATAACTGACGTATACCGCGTGGACTACGAAAAACTGCAAAATGCCGACTTAGCTAATAATCTGGCTCACTATTTCGCTGAAAACGAGCGCAAAGAAATAGAACGTATCGCCGCGCTGGTAGGCTTCTTCGAACTTAATACTTGCTTAAGCTATAACTTATCGGCGTATTTTGACGATTCCCAAGCGCCCAATGAATGCGGGCACTGCAGTGTATGTCAGGGAAATGTGGCTAAGCTCAGCTATTCAAACCCAATTCCCACACCGAACCCAGACCAAATATCAGAGGCCATAGCAGCACTAAAAGCACATTTGAGCGGAAAATTTGATGGCCCAATCACATCATCTATTTGCTGTCGTTTTCTAACTGGCATGACCATGCCTTTGTTCACTCGATTTAAAGTGAGACAAGTAAAGGGCTTTGGTTCTTGTGAAAACTGCCGATACGCTGATGTGAAAGCAATGGTAGATGCTATAAATCAGTGAACGTAGCAAATACCCCAAATCTAATTTATAGTGTTGAGTGAATCACAATTAGCAAGTGGTAAAGGAAAATATGACGCTAATTCAGGGACAAGAACATACTCCTAAGGGATCGCTAGTTGTAGTTGGCACTGGAATCAGTGTTGCGGGTCAAATGACGATAGCGACCAAAAGCCACATCGAAAATGCTGACATTGTGTACATGGGGATCATGAACAAAATTGGTGAACACGTGGTCACCAATATAAACCCGAACAGTGTGTCTTTAGACGACCTTTATCAAGAAGGGAAATCTCGCGCTGTCACCTATGCCCAAATGGCCGACCGCATCGTGCAGTCAGTTGTTGAAGGTAAAAAAGTGTGCGTGGCTTTTTATGGTCACCCAGGCGTATTTGTTACGCCTTCTCATGAGGCTATTCGCAGAGTACGGGAACTTGGCCTAGATGCGCAAATGCTCCCCGGCGTGTCTGCAGAAGACTGCTTAATTGCGGATTTGGGAATAGATCCCTCTCGCTTTGGCTGTCAGTCTTATGAAGCAACTCAATTTTTGTTTCGCGATTACCGAATTGACCCTCACATGACGCAAATCATCTGGCAAATAGGTTTAGCCGGAGAAGCAACGCTAAGCGTGTTAGATGCTAATCACAGTGAATCTGGGCTTGCCATGCTGGCTGACATTCTAGCCGAGCACTACCCAGAAGATCACGAGCTGATTATTTACGAGGCAGCCACCCTGCCCCTTTGCGAGCCAAAAATACAAAAAGTGTTGCTTCGCGAATTACAGTTCGCCAAGCCAACATTAATTTCGACCCTAGTTGTACCCTCACTTGGCATGCCAGCATACCGTCAGGATCGTTTGGCAAAGCTAGGTTTAACTGAGCAGCAAGTTATTAACTTTAGATCTCCAAAAGTAAACTAAAAGGAAAAACGACATGGCAAAGAAAACAATTGTAGATTTCTTGGTTGAGCTGGACAGCAACAGCAAACTAATGGATGCGTATAAAAAGGACCCTGTGGGCACTGCAGAAAAGTACGGTTTATCTGGTGAAGATCTTCAGCTAATTAAAGACCAAGACTGGGACGAAGTAGCCAAACGCTTTGATGATACAAGCAAAGCTACCCGCGTAATTAGCTACTAGTCGTTATCTTTTTAAGCTAGCTGAAGTAGAAAGTGAAGCGCCGTTTGAAATGCATCTTCGCTATCGTTTGTTTTACGATGGCGCTTCCTACTTTTGCATTTTTAAAAGAACCACTTAACACCACATCATCAGTCACTACGCTAGACGAACTGAAGCAGCGTATTCAAAACAATGATGAGTCTGTAGAAACCACATTCACTGAGCTAGGCTACTTCTTCGACGCCCACCCGAACGCTTTTCAGCAAGCCCGTTTATTCAATCTAAGAGCTTATAAGCACATACTTGAGCAAGACCTTGTTGCGGGGTACGAAACTCTGTTGGAAGCCCGCAAGCTTGCGAAAAAAGGCGGCAACACCATGGCGCTGGCAGAATCTTTTCGCTTAGAAGGGCTAATTTTGGACTTGTCAGGAGAGCATGCTCGTGCACTCGAAGCGCTCAACAAATCCCTTGCTGCTTTCACTGAAGTAAATAGCGATAACGCCTTGCTTGTATATAGCGCTATGGGCAATGTGTACATGTCGCTGCAAAACTACGAAATGATGTTGCAGCTAGGTCAAAACTTCCTCGCCGCAGCCCAGCGTTTAAATGATAAAGAAAACAAAGCCATTGCTTACTTTTTCCAAGGTTACGCGCAAACGGAACTGGGGGACTATCAAGACGCTAAAATAAGCCTTCTGCTGGCAGAAGAATTGTTCAAAGAGGTGCACTACCCCTTTATTGGTATTGTTCATACCAAAATGGCTGAGCTACATATCGCCCAAGGCAATTTAACTGAAGCGCTAACCATGTTGAACCGCGCTGCGGAATCAGACCGCAAAGTTGGTTTTAAATACAACGAAGGGTCTAGACTACTGCGCTTGGTCGACATCTACATTAAACGCAATCAAATAGACTTGGCTATTAGCGAACTTGAAGGTGGATTAAAAAAAGACGCCATAAAAAACGACAAGTCAGTGGTGCTAAGCATGTTGGAAAAGCTCATTTCACTCCTTGAATCAACCAACAATTTTGAAGCCGCATTAGAATATTCAAAGCTATACACTAAGACTTATGAAGAGAGTTTTAATGAACAGCAATCAAGATTGTTAGCCCTTAACCGCGTGCGACTTTCTATTTCCGAAAAAGAAGAAACCATCAAGCTTCTAGAGAAAGACAACCAGCTAAAAGAGCAGCGTAACCTTATACAGAAAAAGCAAAACACGTTTCAGCTGTATTTCATCGGTTTCGTGATCCTTTCATTAGGCTTAGTCGTTGGCCTATGGCTTAGAACTCGCCAACAGCGTAAGGCGCTCGATGCACTTACTCAAGACCTTCAGAAAGCAACAAAAGCAAAATCTGACTTTCTTGCACGCATGAGTCACGAAATTCGCACGCCGCTTAACGCCATTATCGGCCTGACCAAGCTTTCGCAGCGGGCTGCAGAAGATAAAGATCAACAAACGAACCTTATTCAGATAGAAGGCGCGTCGCAAACCCTACTAAGTATAATTAACGACATACTCGACTTCTCGAAAATAGAAGCGGGCAAGCTTGATATTGAATCGACGCAATTCAATTTAGACGCGCTAGTAAACCAAACCATTAGACTGCATTTAGGGCGCGCTGAGGAAAAGCACATAGAGCTTATTCAGCATATATCACGTGACGTACCGTTAAACCTCATCGGCGACCCGTTACGCATACAGCAAATTCTAAGCAATTTAGTTAGCAACGCTCTTAAGTTTACCGAGGATGGACTGATTTCGGTTAGCGTTAGATGCACGCATAATGTAGAAGACATTCAGCTTGAATTTGAAGTTAAAGACACAGGGATTGGGCTAAACAGCACGCAAAAGGCATTGCTATTTCAACCATTTAACCAAGGTGATGAGTCTATATCTCGCCGATACGGCGGCACCGGCCTAGGCTTAGCAATATGTAAGCAGTTAGTCACATTAATGGGCGGAGAGATCTGGGTTGAGAGCCAGCTTGGAAAAGGCGCAAGCTTTCATTTTACCGTAACCGTTAAACAGGATGCTTCCCAACAAATTGTATCGCCGTCTAAGCAACTTTCGTTACTTAAGGTGCTTATTGCTGATGACATTGGCGTGTCGCGCGACGCTATTATCGAGTCGCTATCAGTGGCTAACATTAAAGCAGATGTTGCGACCGGCGGTAAAGAAGCCGTAGCCAAAATGCGTGCTGCTGTGGGAAACAGCGCGCCTTACGACGTACTTATTTTAGATTGGAATATGCCTGACATCGATGGATTGGAAGTCGCAGCCATCATGAAACAGGAATTTTCAATTAAGCCACCGAAGGTGATAATGCTGTATGCATTCGAGTCGCCTCATATGCGAGAGCAGGCGAACCAACTAGGTATTCGAACCTTCATTAAAAAGCCTTTTAGCACTAGTGAGCTTGTAGATAAGCTACAAGAGCTTTGCTTAAACGTGAACACAAGAACCCTACCAGCAGATGCTGCGCCTGTGCCTAATCTGCGCGGAACGAAGATCCTTTTCGCAGAAGACAATACGCTGAATCAAAAAGTAACCCTTGGTCTGTTAAACGACACCCACGCGAATATTGAAGTGGTTAGCAACGGCTTTGAAGCCATAAAAGCCTTACGTGAAGATAACAGCTATGACGTGGTATTGATGGATATTCAAATGCCCGTTATGGACGGGTTAACAGCAGCTAAAAAAATCAGAGATGAGCTGAAGTTAACGTTGCCGATTATTGCCATGACGGCTCACGCAATGCAGCAAGACATTGACAAGAGCCTGGCAGCGGGCATGGACGGACACATCAACAAACCGGTTGACCCAAACCGCTTCTTTGACGTGCTTGTTGAAGTGCTAAATAAGGGAAAGTCGACGGCGACCACTGAAGTAACCGGCGGGCCATCGGCAAACACAATACCGCTGAGCTTTATAGATAAATCTCAAGCCATGCAAGCAATGTTAAATGACGAGACTTTGTATAAAGAGTTACTTAATGACTTTGCAGCACTTAACAAAGAGCTAGATAACCTTCGAAAAGCCATTAATGAAAAAGACTATACTTCTATTGTTCGTATCGCGCATATCTACATAACTGCCCTTCGGTACATTGGCGCTTACGCCTTAGCTGAGCTAGCTGCAACGATTGAGCTAACGATAAAGCGTAATGAACATGAAAGTGTAGCTAGTTTTAGCGATCAGTTAGAAGCACTTTACACAGCATTGGTAGAGATGAATGCGAAAGTTGAGGGAATGGTGAAGTAAAGCCTTTCAGGCTGGGAGAAGGGAAATTAAGAAAAACAATGCCCGCACACTAAATGCAGGCACAATTAAATAAACTGAAAATAAACGTTGAGCCAACTGATCTCGATTATTACTCGTCTGACTCTTGCGAGGCATACTCATTTTTCATAAGCCACGCGTACGCCGTTGTAAAAGCGGTTTCTTGAAACTGTTTTAAACCTGTGTCAGAAAATGGCACTGCAAGCGGATTTCTACGTAGTGATTCTTTAATATCCGTTGGGCTAAATATTACAACTTGAAGCCCTTCAATCAATTCAATGGCAGCCTCTAGCTTGAAGCCAATTGCACTACCTGCAAATTTACCTTTGCTTTGACGCTGACGAATTATCACTGCATCAATTTTGTAGTCTTCTACAAGTTTAGCGAAGGTACTTTGGAAGCTCTTTAGCCCCTTCGCACTGGTATCGGCAAGCGTTAAACGGCGCGTACGGCAATCTGGCAAATGAAACAAGCCGTCTGCTAGCGACACCAAACTAACAATTGCTTCATTACCTTTTAAATCTACACCACAGACTTTCATATTAATTCCTAATTACGTTTGTCCGGCATTATAACGTGTTTAACAGCATTTGAGTCATTCAGTCGGTAAGCTTCAACCTCTTAACAGATGTTTTAGCTTAGTACCGACTGAATTGTGTCTTTTGACAAGGGCTTTACGAAATGCTGATCGAAGCCTGCCGCTTGGGAGTCCTCTACATATTTCTCTGAGCCCCACCCGCTTTGAGAATAAAACTTAACATTTTCTGATTCCGGCAAGGCTTTAAGCATTTTTACTAACTGATAGCCGTCTATGTCTGGCATGCCGATATCAAGAAATACAGAGTGAGGTTTAAAGGTTTTAAATGCATCAACAGCTTCTTTCGGAGAAGTAATGCCTAAAGCAGTCACACCCATAGACTCTGCCAGCAGACAATAAGCGTCAATGAGATCAGCATTGTCGTCAACGAACATGACTTTACTTCTGCTTTGTATAACAGGGTCCAGTTTTTGATTTTCAGATTGCTCGTAGGCTGTTTTAGAAATAGGCAATCTGACTTCAAAGGTACTTCCTCGATCAACACCTTCGCTCATCACAGACACTTCACCATGATGTAACGCAACAAGCTTACTCACTAAAGTTAACCCTATACCAAGACCGCCTTTAGTGTGAGTAGAGTGCGCTTCGATTTGGGTAAACATATTGAAAACATCTTTTAGCCTATCCTCGGGTATTCCCATGCCATTATCTTTAACAGCAACAACAATCATGACCCCGTCTTTTCTGATCTCTACGACTATCTTTCCTGATTCTTTCGTATACTTAGTTGCATTGTGAATGATATTAGAAAAGATTTGGCTTAAACGTGCTTTATCTCCGTATACTGTCACATCCTCTTCAAGACAGTTTACCGTTATATCATGCTTCTTCGCTTTTACTTGTTGCTCAACAATTTCAAGAGAGTCTGAAAGCACGTCTTGAATTTTCAATCTTTCAAATTCAAGTTTAACTTTCCCTCGCGTGATGCGAGACACATCCATCAAATCATTGATAAGTTTAGACATATATTCAGCTTGACGATTAATGATAGCTGTCACTCTTTTTCGCGTTTTTTCATCATCAACCGTTTCTAGAATACTTGCCCCAGACATAATAGGCCCTAACGGATTTCGAAGTTCATGGGCCAATGTAGCGAGAAATTCATTTCTGTAATTATCTTGTTTTTCAAGCTCTTGAATACTGATATGCATGCGCTCTTGCACATCAAGCGCGTAAACAAGAAACATTCTATTTAACCGGTTTGCGGTGTCGACGTCCGTCTTATCAAACGCTGTTGAGCGCCCTTTAATTGTACGGGTATGAATAGTGAAAGATGAACGGGGCTTAAGACGCTCTGCTTTTGGTGCATCTTCCGATTTCTCATCTTTAGCGCCTATCCACTTTTGATTTCGATGGGTTTCCTTCCTGAACCAAGCAGTAAAATACTGCTTCTTTTCAAACAGTGGGATGATCATAATACCCGCAATACCATGTTCTCTGGCTTCAGGGTAATCGTGATAAAGGGAATCGTTAGTGTAAGGAAAGCCGCCTTCACTACTTGCTTTAGAAAAAATGTCTTTGATGACTTCTACCGGTAAAGTAGAACCGAGGGTAATAGTCTCGTACTGTGAATAATAAACAAACCCTGAGCTATTAAGCGCGTCTAAAAAAGCGCGTTCACCGCTCTTGACTACACGGCTAATAGGATTTGCTGGACCGATTCTATCCAACATCGCATCAACCGCTTTATCAGTAACATGCTTTTTGCGTTTCGCAATTTCTTCTTCTTTCGCTAACAAATGCCAGCTGAACAGTTGACTTAAATTCTCACATTGCAGTCGTACATTTTGTGGAATATAACAAGCCTCGCGATGGTGGCAGGAAATAAGCCCATACAACTCTCCATCCGTTACTAACGAAATGGAAAATGAAGCACGTAAACCTTGATTTCTGATGTATTGAAGATGAATAGGTGAAAATGTGCGCAACAACGAACGAGTGAGGTCTAGCCGCTCTCTTTCCGATTCTTCGACAGACGGAATCAACCGAGATGCAGGTAACTCTGTGTCGGGAGTAAGCCTCACCCAATTCGTCTTATACAGCTCTCTGGCTTGTTTTGGTATATCCGACGCGGGAAAATACAAGTCTTGATAAGATTCCATGTCTTCAGACTTGGCTTCCGCTATTACCTTCCCTGAGTAGTCCTTATTAAATTTATAAAGCACTACCCTGTCCATGTTAGTCAGATACCTGATGGTTGATACCATCTCTTGAGCCATCTCTTTCAACGATGTCATCTCTTTGAAGCGTGGAGCGATAGACATTGAATAGAGCTTAACAAATTGCTCTGCACTGTAGGTGTCTCTAAATTCAGTTGCTGGCTCAAGCTCAACCACATAGTGACAACCTGAATCATAGACTACGGCTAAATAATCTATTGCCGCACCTTCCTTTAAAAGCGAAGCTTTAAGATGCAGTTTAATAGGCAGTCTTATCTTACTCTTAGAAACTCTATCAAACGTTTCTTCTAGGAAGGCGCGCTCGTCTGTATCAGAAGAGAGTATATCTAAAAAACCTTTACCTATGATCTCGTCGGCAAATATCGTGTTGCAGTTCTCACTAACAATCGAAACCTCTAAATCTTCGTAGTTGAACGCGATGAGAAAACCATAACTTTGGACACTTTCGGGAATATGTATAGGTTCATCTTCACAACGTTCAAAGTTAAAGTTCTGAGTCGATTGAGTCATAGAGTTCCTAAGGTTTGTATCAGTTAAGCCGCGCTGGCTATAGTTCGCAACGTATCATATCGGCATATAGATTTGTAATGCTCTGTATGCGGTTTGGGTTAATTTAATGTTCGCTTACCGGCAATTTCAAAACACCAAAAAAATCGTGTTCAAGCAACCACTGTTCCTCTTTACGCAGTTTTAAAACTTTACTCATCATTCAACCAATTGAGCTTTATCAGCCTTCCGCCTTCTTTATCTTCAAGCACATAGATATTGCCCTTATTGTCTTGCTCAACCTCGCGTACTCGCTTACCCCATTCGTAGCGCTCTGCTTCTTCAACCTTCCAGTTGCCTTCATCGTCTTTATTAAATGCAACTCGAACCAGCGCTTTTGAAGACAAACCGCCTATAAAACCATTTCCCTTCCAGTCACTAAACTTATCGCCTTTGTAAATGATAAAACCGGCAGGACTAATGGCAGGCACCCACGCCAATTCAGGCGACTTAAAGATGGGGTAGTCTTCGTGGTTAGGTATTTTCACGCCTGAGTAATGGTCGCCCTGCGACACTGCTGGGTAACCATAGTTGCGACCTCGTTCAATAATATTAAGTTCGTCACCATGACGCGGCCCCATTTCATGAGCCCATAAATTACCTTTCTCATCAAAATCGATGCCTAGCGGATTGCGGTGACCTAACGTCCAGATTTGTTCTGTTACGTTGCCTTGACCATAAAACGGATTATCTTCAGGCACGCTACCGTCGTCGTTTAAGCGCAGCACCTTACCTAAGTTCATCGCCATGTTTTGTGCTGGCGTGAATTTCTGGCGCTCACCCGAGGTGATAAATAAATGGCCATCAGGTGAAAACGCCATGCGGTGAGAGTAATGCCCATTCCCCGTCACCTTCGGCGACTGACGCCAAATTAGCTCTCTATCAGTCAACTTCGCGCCACTATCAGATAAGGTAAGCGTGGCTCGCTCTATCACCGCACCGCTAAACGCATCGTCTTTTTCATCTCGTTCAATGTACGAAATATAAATGGTGTTATTCGACGCAAAGTCAGGGTGAATAATGACATCACCTAAACCGCCTTGCCCGCGCGCAGTAACACTTGGCACATTACTAACAGCAAAACGCTTCTGCTGGTTTTCATCAAGCATCCATAGAGTGCCAGCTTTTTCCGTTACCAAGCTGTGCCCGTCTGGCAAAAATGTCATGGCCCAGGGGTTATCGAAGGACGCCTGAACATTACCCGTTACAGTAGTGCCCTTACTGCCCTTCATTTCAATTTGTTCAGATGTTTTCGGCTGAGCAAAGGTAAAAAAAGAGGTGGCAAAAAGCGTAACCAATAGTGCGGCTTTCCGACTCTTGCTGGTTTTGTGCGTGCTTGTTGTTTGCATTAAGTTCTAGCCTTTTCGAAGGTTTGCGTACTGCTGGTTGCACGTTAAGACGTTAATTGCACGTAAACGGGCGGCGCAAATGGTTTCAGTTAGCATTGGTTACGTAGATTTAATTAAACAGGTTTATATTATCGACTTGGTTTCGCTATTCGTGTTTTTGAGTTGTGCTCGCTTTTCCTAAACTTTCTTTAATGCAGCGACACTTTACTTAAGTACCGCCTATGTTATTTTCCAAGAAGTTTTAGCAACGAAGATAAGGAGGTGGTCATATGTCTAGAGTTAAGGTATTTGAACAGGCAGCTATGAGTGAGGGTCGTTCTAGCTAATCCCTTTTACGCAATTGCTCTATAAGGCTGCCTAATCAGCCCAGCTCGGAAAGCCGCATCACGTTGCTGATTGCGGCTTTTTTACTGCCTTTACAGAATGCAATTACACAGGGCTAAATTTCTCGATTGTCGCGCGGAAACACGTGAAAACCTTTCTAATATTCATAAAAGCACATCAAAAAGATGGTAAATTGGTTAAATCGTAGAAGCCGCGCTTAAAAACTACGTAAATTAAACGCTGTTACCTTTCCTAATAGAGTCACAAAATAAAAGTACGTTTAACACGAGACAAGGTGACGAGCGTTGAGGTTTTACCAAGGAGTAAAAAGTTGTTCAGGGTTGGACTATTCATTTTAATAACATTAGTGAAATTTGCTCATGCAAATTCGAGTGAAAGCAATGAGCAGAATAATGTTCTGGCATTTCACGCAGACAATGCATTTCTTACTGAAAGGGTAAACCTGCAAGGCAAGCCCTATTCGACCTCTGTCGATACGGTACAAATGCTAGTTGATGAAATAGGGTATACAGATCCGGTGCTTCATGTTCCACTTGTGCGTTCTTTTGCGTATATGCAGCATGGCGAAAACATTTGCGTACTTAATAAAATAAAAGCACCTGAACGCGAAAAAAATCACCTTTACTCACTACCGCTTAGCTTTTTCCAGACACAGCGTTTTTACCAACTGGCTTCACTGCCACCAATAGAAAAAGAATTTTTAGATGAAAAAGGCCGAATACTGAGCATATCTCGCGTAATAAAAGCCTTTCCAGACTCTTTTATTGTGTTACCAGAAGAATACTCATTCGGTGAAAGGATAGACGACGATCTAAAGCAAGTTAGTCGAGAGCAAATCCTTCGTATAGCAAATAATATTTATTACTCTCGCTTTATGGAAATGTTTTCAAAAGGAAAGTCTGATTTTGCTCTCATTTTTCCAGCAACTTTATACAGAAGTTTTGGAGAGAACATGCCTCTTAAAGTACGTAGTTACTCTATTGCAGATAACCCTGACTATGTATCAGGCCACGTTATCTGCCCCAATACTCCTCAGGGTGCAGAGCACATAGAGCGTATAAACGCTGCAATTAAACGCATCTATTTAACACCTGCGTTTACTAATGCTCATACGCGCTATCTGCCCGCTCAGGACAAACAAAACTTGCGAACTATCATCGAGCAATCTATTGAAAAGTTAATGCTTGCCAATTAATGACTTGGTTAATTTTTGACAAGTTTGAGTGACTATGACAGCTTAGGTAAATTCAATTATAAAAAGAAACTCGCGCCTGATCGCGGGAAAGGGAATTCCAAATGTATCAAAAGCTTGTCTGTGTTTTTATCGGCGCCTTACTTACTTTTAGCCTTAGCTTTCACGTAAACGCAAAAGTACGTGGCGAGGCCGTGGTTACAACAATAAAGTCGGAAGTTTTGAATGAGTCGCGAGAACTACTTATTCACTTACCAAATAACTATTCCCGCTATAAAGACACCACTTACCCAGTTTTATATTTGCTAGATGGACAGCGTAATTTTGCCCATACCGTAGGCACGCTTGATCTGCTAAATCAGTCTGGAATGGCGCAGGAAATGATTGTTATCGGTATTACCAACACCGAGCGCACGCGAGACTTCACACCTACCTATGATGAAAGCTACAATCAGTGGGGAATATCTGGTGGTGCCGACAACTTTTTAGACTTTCTAGAAAAAGAACTAAAGCCTTACGTAGGGGCAAACTATCGCACCAATAACTACGCGATTGTTTCTGGGCATTCATTAAGCGCCCTTTTTACCTTATACGCACTACAAGAGCGGCCTGAACTGTTTCAAGCTTACTTCGCATTTAGCCCAAGTTTGTGGTGGCACGACGAAGTGATATTTCCAGAGGCAAAAGCGTTCTTTGCGTCAGATAGCGACCTTAACAAATACCTTTATATCAACATGGGTAACGAAGGTGGAAACATGCTAAGCGCATACGAACGTTACGCTGAACTGCTAAATAGCAGCGAACGAAAAGGGTTTACCTTTGATACCGAGCTAGATACATCTGAAAGCCACAATACGACTGCTCTTGCAGGTATGAGCTTGGCGCTTCAAAAGCAGCTAAATTCGTTACGCCCAACAGGTGCGATAATACAAGAAGGTATTCCTGCGGTAGAGCAATACTATAAAGACCTTTCTGCGAAATACGCTTTTGAAGCAAAACCAGAATATAAAGCCGTAAACCACGCGGGTTATGCGGCACTAAACAAACAAGACTTTGACTCTGCCATTGCAATATTTAAGAAAAATATAGCTCGCTTCCCTAACAAATCTGATGCCTACGACAGTCTGGCAGACGGTTATGAAGCTAACGGCGATTTAGCCATGGCACTTGAAATGCGAGAGAAAGCGCTAGCAATGAGCTATGAAGAAAATGTTGAAAATGGTGCTTTTAAAACGCGGTTGGCATACTTGCGAAAGAAGATTGCGGAAGGTACAGGCGACTAGCTATTGAGCGCCTTAACTAGAAAATTGTTAGCATTGACCGAATAATAGTAGGAACGTACTCTGGTACGTTCACTCGTAATGGAATACACATAATGAAAACAAAAAAGATCTTCGCCTCTTTAACACTTTCGTTTTGTTTAGCTTCGTTATTGGGCTGTACAGAGCCTGAAACCCTGCCCGCCTCCCCTTCTGCTGCCGAAGTATCAAAAGAAGCCAATCTTTTAAAAACTGGACTGACAGAACACATTCGAATTGAAGGGCAAGAGGTTGATTACCAATCTTTGGAGCAAAGACAAGCGCATTATGATGTACCTGGTGTGTCTGTCGCGTTTATGAAAAATGGGCAACTAGCTTGGACCATGCAAAGTGGCGTTAAAGATTTAGCCACTGAATTGGCTGTTGATGAAAACACGGTGTTCCAAGCAGGCAGTATTTCAAAACCCGCATTTGCGGCAGTATTGATGAAGTACCGCGAAGATAACCCACTAGATTTAGATGCAGATGTTAATACCTTACTCACCAGCTGGCAGTTGCCTGAACATGAATGGACTGGGCAAGACGCTGTTTCGTTACGCAGATTATTAAGCCACACGGCGGGTACTACAGTACATGGCTTTCCAGGTTATGCGGCGGACGAACCCGTGCCTACTTTGCAGCAGGTACTAGAAGGTGCATTTCCAGCTAATACCGATGCCGTTGTTGTTGATATTCAACCTGGCACGCAAATGCGTTATTCCGGTGGCGGCACTACGCTTGCTCAGCTTACCTTGCAGGACGTAGCTAACGAGCCCCTGCCAACTATGTCACAACGGCTTATGTTTAAACCTTTAGGCATGACGCGTTCTGGCTTCGAACAACCCATATCGACCAACTTATCAAACAATATGGCTACGCCGTATGACGGAGACGGTGCGCCAATTAAGGGTGGCGCGCATACTTACGCTACGCTTGCAGCAGCAGGTATGTGGAGCACGCCATCAGACATGTTGAAATTGGCAAGCGGCGTACGCAGTGCGTATTTAGGGCAGAAAACCGACTGGATATCGCAAGCCACGGCACAGGAAATGTTAACCAACAATACGCCAACCAACGAAGCACCTAATGTTGGCATCGGCTTTTTTATCAACATGAGTGACGATGGAGAAATTCTAGGCTTTGGTCACGGCGGCGCAGATGCTGGGTTTATGTCGCAGCTATACCTTGAACTAGATACCGGCAACGGCTACGCCATTATGACGAACGGCAATAACGGCAGGCAGTTAATAACTGAACTAGAAATACGCTTAAAAGAAGCGTTGAACGTTGGTTACTCGGAAGCTGAAGTTAGGAAATTAGTCTCCATAAACCAAAAGGAACTGAGTAAATACACTGGAACCTATGTGGTGACCAACCCTGTGAATGTTGATGTGGTGTTAGAAAAAACAGCCAACGGCTTTGTGCTTAACGCCTTACCTTATGTTGAAAACGAACAATATTTTTATGAGGGTGGCGGACGATTTTTTGCTAAGAATGGGAGTAGTATTCGTTTTGAGATGGATGATGAAAGTGGGTTGGTTAAGACGCTTGTGATGGATGGGAATATTCGGGGTGTTAGAATGAATTAGCGTTAAGGATTGATGCGCAATAATGAAATCGGTAACCGATAAGTAATTATGTAACTCTTACACGTGAGATTAAAGATAAAGGAATATCAATGGAATACAATTTTGCTTTAATAGCCTCTCTTCTCTTCGTCATCATCGTCTTGATGGTTGCACACCGATTTACTACAAGGCAGCGACTTTTCAATAAACTCATCAGCAACGCAAAATCTCGCAGTATGAAAATGCTGAGAGAGGCAAAAGCTAAACAAGCCGAGACAGACGTTGACATAGAAAAGCGTATCGAGGAGATAAATGCCCGCGAAGCGTCCTCAGAAGCACGAATTGAAAGGCTAAAAGAAGCTGATAGAGAAATTCGCGCACGATTAAAAGAGTCTAGAGCACTAATTGAAAATATTACTGACCGAAGCTGTCAGCATGCTGCGGACATCGAACTACTAACAGAAGAAGATCTTCAATCAAGTAAGAGTTATGTGGACGACAGAAAGGCAGTTAAAGCGAGGCTAAAGAAACTCGCTATTGATGCTATCGAGAACGTCAGAGGTCACAATGCAGATGTAAACGTAGGTAAGTTCGTGGCTATTTCTGCGAAGGCAGACATGGCAGGGGCATTACTTCTTAGTGTAGTAGAAATGCTATGTTCCAAGGTAACAGCATCAAGTGGTCACCTTGCAGCGGAAAAGCTTGCAGAGACGATCATAGCGACTGAAGCTCTAGTTAAAGCGATTGACAGCCGAGCGGAAATTAATGGCGAAATGAAAGCACTTTTGATGAAGCGGCTAGAGATCGAAATTAATTATAAGAAAGCAAAGCAGATAGCAAAAGAAGAACAGCGAGAATTAAGAGAGCAACAGCGCGAAGAGAAAAAAGCACGTGAAGAGGCAATGAAAGCTCAGAGGGAGGCAGAAAAAGAGGAGGCAATTACGGCAGCGGCAATAGCCAAACTTGAAGCTGAACTCGCTGAAAAATCAGAACAAGAACGGCTGGCCTATCAAGAACAGCTTGCCGCACTTAAATCTGAATTAGCACTAGCCCACGAAAAAATGGAGCGCGCGAAAAGTCGCGCTCAGGAAACGAAACAAGGCCACGTATACATCATTTCAAATATTGGAAGCTTCGGAAAAGACGTACTTAAAATTGGCATGACAAGGCGATTAGAGCCAATGGACCGTGTGAGGGAACTTGGCGATGCATCTGTACCCTTCACATTCGATGTACATGCCCTTATAGAGTCGGATGATGCACCAAATCTTGAATCAACATTACATAGAGTGTTTGACACTAAACGATTGAACCGAGTGAATCGCCGCAAAGAGTTTTTCAGAGTATCAATTGAAGATATCGAACAAGAGTTGAACAAAATGGATATCGATGCACTTATTTCAAGAATTCCTAGCGCAGATGAATACTATCAATCTCTCAATATATGCAATGATGATATAGCAACTAACTTAGCAGGCGATGGGCTTCAAGAACTTGAGCCGTCGATATAAGTTGGAATTCTTATGTTAAAGAGTGAGACTCAAGTTGTTATCAAAAGTATCAAGTGAACTGACTAAAAGTGTTTTCAAGGTCAGCTCTACATTCAAATGTATAAAATCAAGAAAGGCAACCAGTATCAAAGTTGAGTGAATTTTGATGAATGTAAATAGTTTGCAGTGCTTTATTTGATTTTTGTTTTTAGGGAGGACTTTTCACTGCACTTTGGATGTGATTTCACGCATTGCGTCACTGTTGATATGGACCCTAAATGAAAAGTGGCCTAATAGTAATCAAGGAATTATAGGTAAATTAAATGGCAGAAACTAAAAACATCGATGAAATAGCGGGAATTGTCTCCAGTCGTGTTTTCTATGAACTCAAATGGCATATGAACACAAAGACAGATCTTAATTGGAAGTGCTGTATGCGTTCACACTTGTCTGAAGCGCAGTTAACATCTGCAAATCCCAACAAAACACATCCTACTGATGTTGTGTTCTCATATACAGACCCGTATACCAACGTTGTTCAATATATCCAAACAGATTTGAAGTCTTACGCCAAAGGAACAATTGAAAAGAAACACAGCAAAGGAATATTGAGTGATGTGGAAAGCCTCGGACAGCAAGTTGAATGTGCCAAGCGCAGTAGTGAATGGAAAAAAATGTTCTTGTTAGATAAAACAAGTGATTTCACTGTTCACGGAATGTTGTTTATTTACAATCATGACAATGAATATGATGCAGAACTATTTGAGCGTATTCCAAATGTAGAAAAAGCCAGATTCGCGTTACCTGATAAGTCGTTAATGGCAATTTTTTCTCCCCGACTTATCAGGTTTTTACTCGATATTACTGAAAACATTGAAAAGCGCAGAAACATAGATGGACGTGCAACTCAAGAAAAAAGTCTTCTTTGGCAAAAGATTCCAGATTATGACAAGTGTTCTTTTTTCTATCCAGACAAGCACAATAAATTTGTGGCTAAAGATAAAAGCCTGCCCGCTTCACTGGAAATGATAACATCAGGGATGCTTTTTTACTCATATGAACATAACTTTGTGCGCGCTGATACTGAAGACGGTGAACGCTTAACAAAGAAAATTTTGAACATATACTGGCAAGAGGAGGTAAATACCGAAGAACATTTTATTTTTGTTCTGGAATACATCTTTAACTACCAGTTGCTTCATCAATTCGATCGCATTTTCATAATTACACCATTTTCTTCGACTTCTGGAGATCTTTTAGAAGAAGCAATTAAGTCTTATGCTTTGATGTATTCATTTACAAAAGCACAGCTTGAATTGGTCAATGATAAAGTGAATGCCCTACCATTTGTAAATCAGACTCTCTCAATTTTCCCTTACCAAGTTGCTAGTAAGCAAGTTGGCCGTATTTGCAACTACTCAAACTAGGTGTTGTTAGCATGAACAAGTATCAAGCGACTTTATTCTCTAATGAAAGCGACATATTTACAGCTTTACACTCGAACAAACAGAAGATGTCTGAAACGGCCTTAAGAAAATTAGCGTTCAAACGTGGCCTTATACTTCCAAAAGAAATGGAAAGAGCTCGTTTAGTTGAGCGAATTTCAGAACTACCGTTTTCTTACGAACATATCAAAGACATTCAAGACAAATTAGCATCTGAAACAAGCCAAGAACTTTTCTCGGTTAAGCGTATCTATGAAGATTTCGATATCGAAAAGTTACCTGATGTTATGGATAAGGTTATTGCTGATCGGCCTAAGATGTTGGGAAGTGAAGATATCGAACATTCTGGTGCTTTCAATACGTATCAGGTCAAGATTGCTTATACTGAATATGATTTTAAGCGTGGCAAGTTCCAGCAGAAAAAGCTTTATGTTGGTGATATTTGGTTCGTCGCTTGCAGGAATTACACATCAGTTAGGTACTCATATACGAAACGAATTGAAAAGATGCTAGAACAAATCATTAATATTTATAAATTCAACGTTAGCTCGGATATAGATGTCAATGAAATTGATATGTCTACAGTCCTAGATACAGATCTTCGCAATGTATTTGCGCAACATCTTTATGACTTTGACGGCAAATACAACTCATCTGGCTTTGAATATGCTGGCTTAGAAAAAGTTCGTGTTAGTCGAATTAAAGTTGAAGACGATGTAGCAAAGAGGCCTCAAGAAGAGATCATTGTTGATGATGAATTGGAAAATAACAGCGAGCCTGAAGATGATTTAAGTGAAGACACAAAGCAAGATGACGATGAAAATCTAATCTTCAATATAGCTAATGCGGCTTATGATGGTCCATCTCTTGTGGAAACCAAACAGATAACTGAACTATGTAAAGATGGCTTTTATCGCAGTAGTATCCGTTGGAAGTCAAAGGCAACGTTTCTTGTAAACAACCCTGTAATCGTATTTGAACTTGGTTTTGATGAAAAGCACCTAGCCAAAAATATTAAATTTAAAGTTCTTTATAAAGAACTAGCTAATGGTAAAAAGGAAAAGCTAGAACAAGCTGATTTTGAAAAGATTATTTTGAAGTTAGAAGAAAAGATTTTTCTCATAAATGACTTCATCATTGAACAACTAAGCAAGAGATATCCAACAACAGAAGTACTTGACTTGGATAAGCAGGAGGCTAGTTGATGATAAAGATTAAACTCTACAGCGCAGGTATCCCCGTTTCTAGAGATTACATAGAAGAAAGGCTACATCAGAACAGATACACTGATGAAAAAGGTTTTGGTTTTGAAGTAGTTAGGGATGATTCTGACTTTAAAGCGCAGTTCATTGAAAGAACTATACGCAAGCAAGAATTCGAATTTCCAGACGGTGATGTTTCTGAAATCGAAACAGTCTCATACATCAAAGTTAAATTCGGTATCAGATTCGATACTAAAAATGCTCTGTACGTTATAGATCCTCCACGTAGTATGAAGTATCCGTTCGAAATGATAAGGACGTTGTTTGGTTCTAATAGCGGTCTAAAACCCGTCGTTCTTGATTTGAAGAAGCTCCTAAATGTTTTTGACTTTAAATATGATTATTTCATCAAGTCCATGTCTTTATCTAACATCCAATGCGCCCCTAATACCATAGCCAAAACTAAAATAATTAGCTCAAAAGACCTTAATTCGTTCTATTTGAAACACTACAGCGAAACATCCGCTGTTATCGATACAATCCATATGTCAGTGAATGATATCGAGATAGAATTGTCTAGAACAGGACGCTTACGCTTGCATGATGCTAATTTGCAGACTTTCATGCTTATGCTCGACCACTCGTTCCAGTAATGAGGTAATGGAAGATAAGGCCGTTAGGAACTTTTTAACGGCTTTATTTTTTATGTTCCCTTTGATTTACGTATTAAAGGTCTTCTTCCAAACCAAGATATTCCTTCATTGTTTATATAACATTATGTCTACTTTCCCTTAATGAGACAGTCCTCAACTAAAGTTTTAACACAATAATCCTGAACAAAAAGGCGAACCACAGGTTCGCCTTCCAAATCAATCAAGCTTTAACAGCAAAGCTGATAAACCAACACCCTACTCCTCAACATAGCTCTCAATGCTAGGGCAAGAGCAGATCAGGTTTCGGTCGCCATAAACGTCATCAATACGGTTAACCGTTGGCCAGAACTTGTTTCTGTGTACTTCTGGTGCTGGATACGCCGCTAGCATGCGGTCGTAGCTGCGGTTCCAGTCGCTGTCACAGATGTCAGCTAGTGTGTGCGGTGCATTGTGTAGCGGGTTGTCAGTGGCATCCCACTCGCCGCTTTCTACTTTCGCAATTTCCTGGCGAATGCTAACCATGGCGTTAATGAAACGATCTAGTTCGTACTTCGCTTCCGACTCGGTTGGCTCAATCATAAGCGTACCCGCTACTGGGAAGCTCATGGTTGGCGCATGGAAACCGTAGTCGTTTAAGCGTTTTGCAATGTCTAGTTCGGTTACACCGCTTGCTTCTTTAAGCGGGCGAAGGTCGATAATACACTCGTGCGCTACGCGGCCATTGTTGCCTTTGTAAAGCACTGGGAAGTGCCCTTCTAGCTTCTTAGCCACATAGTTAGCGTTAAGAATAGCTACTTCGGTTGCACGGCGAAGGCCAGCGCTACCCATCATTTTGATGTACATATAGCTAATAGGCAGAATTGATGCACTGCCCCATGGCGCTGCCGATACCGCACCACAGTCTTTGCCTGCCGTTTCTACGTTAACAACAGTGTGGTTTGGTAGGAAAGGCGCAAGGTGCGACTTAACACCAATTGGTCCCATGCCTGGGCCACCGCCACCGTGTGGAATACAGAAAGTTTTGTGTAGGTTAAGGTGCGACACGTCTGAACCAATGAAGCCTGGTGACGTAATGCCCACCTGCGCGTTCATGTTCGCGCCGTCCATATAAACCTGACCGCCGTATTGATGAACAATGTCACAAATCTCGCGCACGGTTTCTTCATATACACCGTGGGTAGACGGATACGTGATCATGGCGCACGATAGGTTATCGCCCACTTCTTCCGCTTTCTTGCGAAGGTCGTTAAGATCTACGTTACCTTTGCTATCACACGCTACTACTACCACTTTAAGGCTAACCATTTGCGCAGATGCAGGGTTAGTACCGTGGGCAGAGCTTGGAATTAAGCACACGTTTCTGTGACCTTCGCCACGGCTTTCGTGGTAACGCTGAATAGCCAATAGGCCCGCGTATTCACCTTGCGCACCTGAGTTAGGCTGCATTGAAAGCGCGTCGTAGCCTGTTACGTTAATTAGCCACTCGCTAAGCTCGGCAATCATTTCTTGATAGCCCGCTGCTTGGTCTAGTGGCGCAAACGGGTGAAGTTGACCGAATTCAGCCCATGTTACTGGGATCATTTCAGCCGTTGCGTTTAGCTTCATGGTGCACGAGCCCAATGAAATCATTGAGTGGTTAAGGGCCAAGTCTTTGTTTTCAAGGCTCTTGATGTAACGAAGCATCTCTGTTTCAGAGTGATACTTGTTAAATACTTCGTGCGTTAGGAAGTCGCTAGTACGTACTAAACCTTCTGGAATAGATTTCACGTCTTGCGTGGTTACTTCTGCATCCAGACCTTCAACAGTAAGGCCGTGGTCTTCACCAAGCAGTACGTCGAATAGCGCAACGATGTCTTCACGTGTTGTGGTTTCGTCTAGCGACACACCTACCGCACCTTCAAGGTCAGCACGTAGGTTCATGCCTTTTGCGTAGGCTTTCGCTAGAACGTCTTCTTTGTTATCTACCATTACGGTTAGCGTATCGAAGTACGTGCTGTGCTTTAGAGCTACACCTTTCTGGTTCAAACCAGTAGCAAGAATGTCGGCGAAGCGGTGAATGCGCTCAGCAATAGTTTTAAGACCTTGCGGGCCGTGGTACACAGCGTAGAAGCTTGCCATGTTGGCTAGCAGCACCTGCGCTGTACAAATGTTCGAGTTCGCTTTTTCGCGGCGAATGTGTTGTTCACGAGTTTGTAGCGCCATGCGAAGTGCTGGGCGACCACGGGTGTCTTTACTTACACCTATAATACGGCCAGGTAATGAACGCTTGTAGCTGTCGCGTGTAGCAAAGAATGCCGCGTGTGGGCCACCATAACCCATTGGTACACCAAAGCGCTGTGCACTACCAAGTGCCACGTCTGCACCTAGCTCGCCAGGCGACTTAAGCATTACTAAGCTCATAAGGTCAGCGGCTACTGCCACAATCCCTTTTTTCGCTTGTACTGCTGCAATGATGTCGCTGATGTCTTTTACTTCGCCTGTAGAAGTTGGATATTGAAGTAGCGCACCGAATACGTCGTGTTCTGCTGCTTCTTCTGCCGCACCTTTGATGATTTCAAAACCAAACATTTCAGCGCGGGTTTCTACCACGTCAACCGTTTGCGGGTGAACGTCGTTAGCAATAAAGAACGCATTCGCTTTTTTGTTCTTAGACACTCGCTTAGCAAGGCCCATGGCTTCTGCTGCCGCAGTACCTTCATCAAGTAATGACGCCGATGCTAGCTCTAGGCCAGTTAGGTCAATGGTTACTTGTTGGAAGTTAAGAATGGCTTCCAAACGACCTTGGGCAATTTCTGGCTGGTAAGGCGTGTACGCTGTGTACCAACCTGGATTTTCTAGCACGTTGCGAAGAATAACGTTTGGTACGTGGGTATCGTAGTAACCCATACCAATGAAAGAACGGTTAATTTTGTTCTTTTGCGCAACGGCTTTAAGTTCACTTAATGCTTCAACTTCTGTCGCCCCTTCACCACATTTTAGTGGCTCTGGTAGCGCAATACCTGCCGGTACAGTTTGCTCAATTAAATCGTCTAGTGAGCTTGCACCAATAGCAGACAGCATTTCTTCAATTTCGCCTTTACCCGGGCCAATGTGACGGCGGATAAATGTATCTTTTTGCTCTAGTTGAGCCAATGTAGGGGAAGTATTCGACATAACGTTGTTAAGCACTCGTAATGGTTGCCGAAAGGGCGCGTTAAATCTTTAAGTTAAAAAGGGGCTGAATTATCTTCATGCCCCTTTTCAAATTATGGTTCTTTTAAAACTGCGTAACGAATTACTCTTCGTCGATGCTGTTTTCGTAGCCTTCAGCGTCTAGTAGACCTTCTACTTCTGCCGCATCGTCAGCTTTAATTTTGAATAGCCAACCGTCGCCGTATGGGTCAGAGTTAACTAGTTCTGGTGAATCTTCTAGGTCTTCGTTAATCGCTACAATTTCACCTGAAATTGGCGCGTAAACGTCAGACGCTGCTTTTACCGATTCAGCAACACATACGTCGTCGCCAGTGCTTACTGCGTCGCCAACATCTGGCAAATCAACGAAAACCATGTCGCCAAGTAAGCCTTGTGCGTGCTCAGAAATACCTACAGTGAAAACACCGTCACCTTCAGGGCGAACCCATTCGTGCGTAGCGGCATAGCGTAAATCAGTTGGGATGTTGCTCATAATCGTTCCTGTTATTCTCTGTTAACTTATAAAACACTTTTTCCATTGCGAACAAAGGAGGGCTTAACCACTTTTACTGTAACCCACTTTTTGCGCATTTCCACTTCTACTGTTTCACCAACATCACTTGGTACTCGTGCCATCGCAATTGAGTGACCTAAAGTTGGAGAGAACGTACCTGAAGTGATAACGCCTTCGCCGCTTTCTGTTTTCACTTTAAGACCGTGACGCAGCACGCCTTTTTCAGTCATCACCAAGCCTACTAGCTTGTCGGTACCCGCTTCGCGCTGCGCTTCTAGTGCTTTACGCCCTACGAAGTCACGATCAGCCGGTTCCCATGTAATTGTCCAGCCCATGTTAGCCGCTAGTGGTGATACGGTTTCATCCATATCTTGGCCGTATAGGTTCATGCCTGCTTCTAGGCGAAGGGTGTCGCGAGCACCTAGACCGCACGGCTTAACGCCCGCGTCTAGTAGTGCTTGCCAGAAGCTTTCCGCTTGCTCAGCTGGCACCATAATTTCGTAGCCTGCTTCACCGGTGTAACCTGTGGTAGCAATAAATAAGTCTTCTGCTTGTACACCAAAGAATGGCTTCATGCCCGCTACCGCTTCTTTTTGCGCTGCGCTGAACAGGTTAGCGGCTTTTTCTTTTGCGTTAGGGCCTTGTACGGCAATCATGGCAAATTCAGGGCGCTCGGTGATGGTTACGTCAAAGCCTTCTGCTTTGCTCATTAACCAGTTCATGTCTTTTTCGCGCGTTGCTGAATTAACCACTAGACGATAGTTAGTCTCGTCGAAGTGATAAACGATAAGGTCGTCTACAACACCGCCTTCTTCGTTAAGCATGCCGCTGTATAGCGCTTTGCCTTTGTCTTTTAGTTTTGCCACGTCGTTGGCTAAAAGGTACTGAAGATACGCTTTGGCTTGTGCGCCTTTTACGTCAACAATGGTCATGTGAGACACATCAAACATACCGGCGTCTTGACGCACAGCGTGATGCTCTTCAATTTGTGAACCATAGTTAATTGGCATATCCCAGCCGAAGAAATCGACCATTTTCGCACCGGCTTCTAGGTGCTTTGCGTGTAGGGCGGTGGTACTAGACATTCCACTTACTCTTTTTAATTTGAAAGGTAGAAAACGAAATTGAGTATAGTGAGCTAACGTTTATGCAACAAATTGGAAATTTTTATCAATACATTTAAAAAGTAAATGTATTAAACACTGAACATCAGAAATACAAATATTCAGTATAAGTTAAGAGTTGGTGAAGACTCGTCAAACTACTGCAGCTACTTGTCTTTTCTAATGTGGCAGCACCGACTTTAATGCGACAGCACCAGTTTTACTTCAGCAGCGCAGACCAACAACAAGAAATGCGCTAAAAAGCGCATTTCTTTAAACAGTTGAACCGTGAGCCACACGGTAAAGCACTGGCATTTACCAGCGTTGTTTTTTACAGCCCAATACGGCGTAATAAGCAATAAAGCAGTAGCAAGGTAGCATGATCGCGTAGGCACTTTGACCACCAACTAGCTCACTAGCTGCGCCGTAAACCATGGGCAAAATAGCCCCACCTGCAATACCCATAATAAGTAGTGCAGAACCTTGTGCAGTGTATTTACCTAAATTATTTAGCGCCAGCGGCCAAATTGCAGGCCACACCATGGCATTTGCCAAGCCAAGAAGCGCAATACAGGTCACGCTGTTAGGTAAGAAAGGAAGCGATTGCACACCCGTCCATCCCCACAACACTTCAGAGATCCCAGTATCAGTGTTTGAGCTCATTAGAATGCATGTGGTAACAACTACGCCCAATACCGCAGAGCTTAGTAGCGCCGTTTGCTGAGAAATAAATCGAGGAATACAAATAAGGCCTACTGCGTATCCAATAACCATAGCAATCATGGTAAATGACGTAAGCGTGGTCGCGTTTTCTACGCCAATTGAAGAGCCATACAACCCAATGGTGTCGCCAGCAATAACTTCTACCCCAACGTAGAAAAACAGGCTTATTGCGCCCAATACTAAGTGTGGGAAATGCAGGATCTTTTTATCTTTATTTGAGGAAAGCGATGCTTCCGCAGTTTCGCCTTCTGCTTGCTCATCATTAATGGTCGGCAATGCAAGGCGCATAAATACCAGAGCCAGTACGCCCAATGCGATGGCCATTGCAACATAAGGCTGAATAAGTGAGACAGACATATCGTTAATTAGCGTGGCTTTTACATCTTGTGGCATGGCGTTTAACGACTCTTGATTTACGTCAGGCAAACCACTTAACACTAAGCTGGTGAAAACGATAGGAGCCAGCACGCCAGCCGCTTTATTAAGAAGGCCCATAAAAGCAATGCGAGCGGCAGCGCTTTCTTCGTTACCTAGGCGAACAATAAACGGGTTTGATGCTGTTTGTAGTATGGTCAAACCGCTACCTACTACAAATTGTGCCAGCAAAAACACGGGGAACATGGCGCTCAGCGCGGCAGGTACAAACAACAAACATCCCACGGCGATAATGCTAAGCCCTAAACTCATGCCCTTCTGGTAGCCTGTTTTTTCGAGGATCTTTGCCATAGGTAGCGCCATGACTACATAAGCGATGTAAAAACAAAAGGCGATAAGCAACGCTTGCATTTCAGTTAGCTCGCACACCATTTGCAAGAACGGAATTAATGCGCCGTTTAGCCATGTAATGAAGCCGAAAATGAAAAACAGTAAACCGATACTTAAAATAGGTACAAAGCGCCCCATTCCTGTTGCGTTGGGTACTTGCGACTGAGCTTGTGTTGTCATAGCAAAGATCTCTTATTTATTATTATGTTGTTAGTTAGCGCAAAGGCGTTTACTTCCGTTCTGCCACACTTCTAACAGAGTATTTTCGTTTTTTATCACTAAAAAGTTAGCGCGCTTCCCTACCTCTATTTCACCTACCCTATCATGTATTTTGGTGAAGCGTGCTGGCGTTGCGCTTGCCATGGTACTGGCATGTTCTAATGCGATATTGATGTCGTTAATGCTGTTCGTTACTGCGCCGTGCATATCTAAACAGCTACCAGCTAACGTCCCGTCGGGCGTGGTTAACTTGTTACCTTGGCGCGTGATATGAGTATCGAAGAACGCGATGGTATCGTCGCTTGCGCCCACGTGGGCCATGGCGTCAGTTACTAGCATTAATTGATGCGGCCCTTTCACCTTATAAGCCAACTCTACCGCTTTCGGGTGAATGTGATGATGGTCCACTATTATCCCGCACACGCTTTTGTTAAGTAGCGCCGCCCCCACCATTCCAGGCTCTCTGGAAGTCAGTGGCGACATGGCGTTATAAAGGTGGGTAAAGCCTGATGCCCCAGCGTCTAATGCATTCTGCACGGTTTCAAACGGTGCGTTTGAGTGCCCTAATGCAACAATAACGCCTTGCCCCACCAAATCGCGGATGATATCGCAAGGCACGTTTTCAGGCGCAACGGTGATAAGAACTTGCCCAATATCTCTTCGGGTATAGGTTGCCAGTTCACGATCTGAGAGTGCGCGAATATAGCGTGGCAAGTGCACGCCTTTTTTCTCAACAGAAAGGTGCGGCCCTTCAAAATGAACACCCTCAACGCTGGGGTGCGCCTGTGCAATGGCCTCGCTTACTGCATCTGCCGCTTGTTCAATGGTGTCAATATCGTCGGTAATAAGCGTTGGAAACAATGTGGTGGTGCCGTATTTCAAGTGCGCTTTGGCCATCACATTTATGCTTTCAAGCGTGGGAGCATGATTAAACATTGCGCCCCCACCACCATTAACCTGCGTGTCGATGTAGCCTGGAATAACTGCACCGCGTATGCGCTCGTTGATTGTCGCCGTTGCGTCTTTTTTAAAGTAAGAAAGAGGTGCAATGTCAGCTATCACACCCTTTTCAATGCTTAGCACCTGATTGTGCTGCCAGGCACCGTTCATCAGCACCTTTTCAGCCAGAATAATGGTCTTCATTGGGTTTTCGTTACCTTGTTTAATCCGGGTGGCGTATCTGGGTTCAAACCTAATTCAACGGCAATTTTCTCTATATCCAGATAGAAGCGTTGCATTAGTAAAAGTGCGTCCAGCCTTGGGTGTGAAGACGTTACTCCCCCTTGCAGATCTATACACTCGCCGCCACGGGATCTCACATCTTGCACCATGTTTTGATGAAAAGGAGCGCTCTCATCTTCTATGTTTAACGAAATAAGCTTCAGCTTTTTCTCAACTAACGTCACTGGGCCATGAATGAACTCTGCGCTGCTAAACGCTTCGGCGTGTATACCCAATACTTCTTTTAGCTTAAGCGCAACTTCTCGCCCAACCGCATAGCCAAAGCCACGCCCTAAAACAATGGTGTTTCGCGTATTTTCTAAATGGGCTTTTGTTAGCTGAGACGGCGCATTGATTACCGCTTCTAGCTGCGAAGGCACGGCTTTTAGCGCATTAAATAGCGAGGTATTTTCGCTCCAACGGGCACACAAATGAAGAAGCGCCGACAGCGTTGCTAAAAAGCTTTTAGTAGCCGCTACCGCTTTTTCTTCCCCGGCAGATAAAGGAATAACGGCATCAGCCAGCTCGGCTAATGGCGACGTTTCATCATTCACGAAGGCAACCGTAAACGCCCCGCCGTTTTTGGCCGACTCGGTTTGCTTTAGTATGTCTGGGCTGCGACCAGATTGAGAGATAATAAAAGCTACCGCCCCCTTCAAATTCAATTGGCGTTTGAATATGCCTGCTATTGAAAGGGCGGCACTGCACACTGGAATACCCATTTCTGTTTCAAAGAGATATTTCCCAAACACGCCGGCATGATCTGACGAGCCGCGACCAATAATATAAATCAAGTTAGGGTTTAATTGCTGTAACCTACCCGCTAACTGACTGATCGCTTCATCATTCTTATCTAACTGCTGCGCAATAACTGACGGAAACTCTCTGGCTTCTTTTGCCATTATAGATAAACTCATTTCTCACCTTCTTTGTGATTAAACGCGGCTTTTGCATGATAAATAGCACCTTGCTGCGGCGTAGCTTTACAGGGTACTAAACGCGCTTTGATGGATTCTGAAAAATAGGCTGAATAGACATTGCTAAGCCCACCTATCATGGCTAAACAATGGTTGTGATTAGCAAGAAGTCGCTTTGCCATACGCTCAATGTAAACGGCACCCTCTTCAAAAAGTGCGGTAACCTTGTTTTGCTTTGTGTATAGCAAAGGCAGCATACGTTCTACCAAGGCGGCATAGTGATGGGTGTTAAATTCCGCACATTTCGCTACGATTTCTTGGGTGCATGATGATTGCAGGGCGTTACACACTTCTGCTGCTAGTTCATCCTTTTCTTCCAACTCATCTAAACACAATAGCGTGTGCTGCACGGCCTTTAAGCCTAGCCAAGCCCCACTGGCTTTGTCGCCGATAGGAAAACCGTGCCCACCAACATCTTGAAAAGATTCACCTTGCCACATGGTGCCCGATGAACCCGTACCAATAATTATCGCTGCTCCCGGGTTTCCATTGTGTGCTCCAACGCATGCGGCGTGTAAATCGCTTAACACGTGTAGCGAATGAAACGGGTGCTGCCATTGTTCAAACTGTTGCTTCGCAGACTCAATATTTGCACCAGCTAGACCGGCGCCCACCACGCACTGCGACAGCGAAATTTGCTCAAATGCATTGGCGTTCCCCGCATTCGAAATAGCGATATTAATCGCATCTACTATCGACGCTTTAGCTAAATCACTATCGCGCATAATATTGGCAGGGCCACTTACGCCCTCTCCCAAGACATTTCCGTCAACGTCTTCTAATCGTGCTCGGCACTTGGTGCCACCACCGTCTATGCCAATAAAAAATAAATCAGAGCTCATTTAAACATCTCAGTATAGATAAATGCATAGATGCACTTGGTAAAAATATGACAACGTTGTCATTTTGACCAATAAAAACAGGCGCTTACAGCTGTACCTGTCGACTCATTTGCTGTGTTTCCGCAATTCTGGCGCGAACAGTTACGTTCCCCTTCACTTCAACAGGAGCAGTAAAGGTTTCCCACTTGTTACCTGAAGTTAAATACTCCATCGTAAGACCAGACACTGGCTTTATATGTAACTTACCATTGTTAATTACCGCTGCTGGCGTAGGTACACGCACATTCACTCCCTGCTGCACTAGCGCGGGTGCATGGCGGTTGAATAACGCTAACTCAAACGCTTGCCAGTCGCTTGCCTGCTGGTTTACTAAACCGCCTTTTTTATGAATTGCTTTCGCGTTTTGTTGCCATGGAGCGTAGTGCCAAGCCCGTTCAGCCAAGGCCAATAGTCGGGGAAACACCATATATTCCACGGCGTCTTGATTCACGGTGACTTCCGACCATAGCTGCCCCTGAATACCGATTACTGATGATGTGTCGGCCTCAGCAGAACTGCTGTAACTGTGGCCCATACGGTCGGTCCATACATCGGCATGAAGCGGCAGCTGTTCGGGCATAAACGAAAATACTTTTTCCGTATCGGTTGCCCGTGAGCCCCAGTAATAGCCAGGCTCATAAGGATTGCTTTGGTAAGGAAAGTCAAAATAAAGCACGTCTGGAAACGAAAGTACTACCGGAATATTTTCCTTGGCGAAATGCGATACTGTTTTCTCTCCACCCGCAGCAAGAAGATGCCAAACGTTGGTATACGCGCTGCTGCTATCCAGTGTATTTACGGCTTTTTCCATGCCATCGCTCCAGCCACCAATTGCTATATTGTGCTTTTGCGCAATTTTCTGCACTTCGGTAACAAACGCTGGCAGTATTTCATCTGCTTTTTGACCTTTAGCAGCGCACACAGGGGATTTCACCCAAGCACCGGCGGTTTCATCGGCGCCAACATGGAAATGCGTCAGCGGAACGTTGGCCTTTTCATGCAGTGATTTCACAGAGGTAAGTACGGTTTCGATAAAATGATAGCTGCTATCTAAACAGGGGTTTATGGTGTTATCTGAATAGAATTGAACGCTTTCATATTGGGTTTTATCTTCTTTATCTACCAATAAGAATTCATGTGCAGCATCTGAGTTACCCTCTGCCATAAGCCGCTTGTAGCGCGCATTCATAGCAACAATTGCTGCGCGGGCATGGCCAGGCATATCAAGCGACGGAATAACTTCAATACCGCGCGCGTGCGCCATTGTTAAAATATCAATGTAATCTTGCTGCGTAAGAAAGCCGTTACCTGTAGCACTTTTAAAAGGCCCGCTTCCTAGCTGAGGCAGCAAGCACTGTGTTTCAGACAAATCGTGGCATCGAAACGCACCAATTTCGGTAAGTTCGGGCAAAGCATCGATAGCTAATCTCCAGCCCTCGTCATCACTTAGGTGTAGGTGTAGCTTATTGAGCTTATAGGTGAACATTTGGCGAACAACAGATTCAATCGCGGCTTTTCCCGGAAAGTGTCGAGCAATATCTAAGTGCATTCCGCGAAATTCGAATCGTGGCGAGTCTGCAATTTCAGTGATAGGAAAGCGGCCATGCTGTGCATCAAATACTTGCATTAGCGTTAACAGACCGTAGTTAGCACCAATGTTATCGTTGGCAATTATCGTAGCGCTTTGCTCTGTTATGCTAAGCGCATAGCCTTCCTTCGAATTTATTGTTGCAGCTTCATTTGCAAGGGCGCTCGCATCGTGAGCGCTGCGAAAAATAACCTTAAGCGGTAAGCCTGTTTTCTGGTTAGTCAGGCCAAAATAGGCCATTTGCTCAATGGCTGGAGCAAGCATGTCTTGGTCAGACTTATCTATATTAATGCCAGCGGCAGCAACAAATTTACCCGAATCATCTCTTTGACTTACGTTGGGAATAACACGGTACTGGACATCATCTGAAATTAGCGCTGAATCGCCCTTATTGTATAAATACGCGCTGTCCATAAGCGGTGTATTGTCGTTTTCAGTACGTTTGTACTGGGCTTGTTTGCTCCATAAGCCAGTGTGTTGATTGATTAGCAAATTGCTTCCCGGCTCTTTCACACGGGTTGTGGAGGCAACCACCACCGGTGATAAAGCAGGGTAAGTTAAGTAATAGTTCGGCATTGCGTCTGAGCGTGAGGCGTGCCAAAAGGGCGCAGATAGCGTTACCTTAATTTGATCACTTGCGTTCACCTTTCCTTCGAACGTTAGGCGGTGCAGGTCACCGTTTATATGCTCAATGCGAATTGCATTTTTTGCGTCATACCCGCGAATAGGCGCAATATGACTAAAATAAAGCGACGTAGAGGCTTCAATGGGGGTTGCCATGGTTGCTATCGTAAGCTCTGACGAAAAGCAGTCGCCTTTTGGAATATGTACCCGGCACAAACTATCGTCCACATTACTTAATACTCCGTAATGTATATCGAGGCTTTCTCCTAGCGCATTCAAGCTGGCTTGCTGTAGCGAAGGCGTTTCAGCCATTGCCGAAGCGCTACTCACTAGCAGTAACGATAAGCTCAAGCACGCTTTGACAATATTCGTCGTATTGCGGATCACGTCGCACATCCTTAAATCACAATTTCAGAGTAAAACAAGGGCAAAGCAAACGCCCTACCCTATGCTAAGTGAAGATAGTGAACACACGAACTATCTTCACATACTAGCAACTAGAACTTCATGCTCGCGCCAATGAAGAAACGGCGTCCATTGGCACTTTGCGTTCCACCAAGTCGCTTACCGTCACTGCTTCGAACATAGTAGTTCTCCCAGATTTCGTCGGTAAGGTTAAGGGCTTCAGCTTTAAGTGTAATAGTTTCTGTCACGTTCCAGCTTACCTGCGCATCAAGCTGTGACTGTTCGTCGCGGTACTGATCGCCAATTTCAGCTTGGGCAATAAAGTACTCAGAGCGGTAGTTGTAGTTTAAGCGCGCGCTGTAAAGATCAGTTTCGTAGAACACACCTACGTTAAACGAGTCTTTTGACGTGTTCGGGAAGCTTACTGAGCGCGTTGCGATAGTAGCACCAATGATGTTGCCGTCATCGTCTGTAACGGCAACCGCTTCATCTACTTGTGCGTCGGCCACATCCGTGTAGGTGTAGTTAGCGTAGCCACCGAAACCGTTGTCGAACACATGCTGAATTTGCATTTCGATACCGTCGATTGTGGTTGAACCACCATTCTCTGGCGTTCTTAGCTGATTGATTTGCTGACCATCAATTTCACGAGATACGGTTTTAGTAAAGATAAAGTCGTTAATATCTTTCTTAAACACCGTTACCGCGGCTACCGACGATTCGCTAAAGTACCATTCTGCACCCACTTCAAATTGGTTGGCAGTTAGCGGGTTAAGCTGCGGGTTACCAGCAGAGCCAGAGCTAGTTTCAGGCGTTAAGTTTACCGCAGGTGCTAACTGAAACGGTGCTGGACGTGTAAGCACGCGTGCTGCCGCCATACGTAGTAACACATCTTCAGATAAGTCGTACGACAAGTTGATGCTTGGCAGCCATTCGTTGTAACCACCGTCAAACGCTACCGCTTCGCCTGTAGTTAGGTCGTAACCGTTCGAAGTTGAATCGGTCTCAACGTAACGCATACCCACATTACCTCTGAAACCATCGCCACTAAATTTCGCCATGGCGTAAAGTGCAGTAATATCTTCTTCTATCTCAAATGAAGATTCATCTAAGAATTCATCGGTACGGCGGCAAAGTATAGTAGTGTCATCAGCACATTCGGCTACGCTATATAATGCGTTGTACATACTGTCTTTGTCAGGGAAGAAATAGCTGGCAGCCACACCGTTGGTGTTGTCGTGAGACACGTTAATCATGTCGCCATTCCAAAACGATGACGCGGGGCCAAGGCTACCTTCACCCACCGGCGCTAAATTGGCCAAGTCAGTTCTGTAACGAGATTGCGCAAAGCTACGATCGCGACGCTTAATACCCGTTTTGATTTCGGTTACTGCACCCCAGTCTACTGAATGCTCGTAATCAAACTGGATATAGTTTTCTTTATCTTCCGTGGCATTTAGCTGGTCGAATATTCCTCCCAACCACATTTCATCCGTTGGGTTAGCTAGCCATGGGCTTGCCGTTGTAAAATCGATATACGGGTTGTCGCCACCTGGGTTGTAAAAATCGATGGCTGCACGCGGGTCGTTTGCGCTAGCCCAAAATTCAGTGAAGAAATCTCGGTTTTCGCCTTCACCCGTGGTTGTACCTAACTGAAAGTGCAACTTGCCATCACCCATAAGATAGTGCCCCTCAATATCTACAATCTCGGTAGACATTTCAGAACCATCGCGGAAGATGTTGTCATACGCCATAAAGCGCGCCCACTCAGGGCGGTTATCTACGCCCATCATGCTAAGCGACTCTACTACGTTGTCGCTGCTCACCGTACCCGGGCTGGTGTCAGTACCTGTGTACGCCACACCGCGAAACGGAATACCAATCAAGTTAGAGTTTACGTTGTCAGCTTTAAGCGTTGACGATAGATAGTGGACAGACACGTCGAAGTCGTCGGTAGGTGCCCATTGAGCAGTTACATCAAAACCAACGCGCTCACGGTCTTGCTTAAACAACGCTGAGCCCATTCCCCATGGAATAGCGCCTTTTTGTGAAGCGCCAACTGGTGCTTCAATAAGTGGGTCGATACGAGGAATGCTAGGGCCGAACCAGCCGAAGTCTTCGTTAGTTTCACGCTCTACCGTTCTTTCTTGATAAGAGCCTGAGAAAAGAATACCAAAGGTTTCGTCATCGTTTTTCCAGCTGTACAAACCAGATAGCGTTGGGTCGAGTGAATCGGCGATATCACCATACTGGCCTTCTACCGAGATTTGTCCAGAATTAGCGTCAAGGTCGAACGGTTTACGTGTTTTTAGAATTACCGTTCCGCCCAATGCGCCTTCATCAATGTCTGCCTGAGACGACTTGTACACTTCTAAACCCGCAATCATTTCTGACGCTAAAATTTCGAAGTTAAAGTTACGGGTTGCGTCTGATAACACAAACCACTGACCGGTTCCCACGGCTTGACCGTTCACTAGGGTCAAGTTTTGGTCTGGCTGAACGCCGCGTATAGTTACGCCTTGCCCTTCACCAAAATCGCGGTCGATGGTAATACCCGGAACACGGGCTAGTGTTTCTGCCACGTTTTTATCGGGGAACTTACCAATGTCTTCAGCAGTGATAGCGTCAACAATGGCGTTAGAAAAACGCTTGGCATTGATGTTGGCCTTTTGGCTTCCGCGGATCCCTGTGACTTCGATGATTTCAGTTTCACCTGCTTCCTGTGCTACCGCAATAGGTGCTGAAATACTTGTTAATGCGCCCATAGCTATGGCGAGGCGAACACTTCTTGTTAGTTTATGTTGTTGGTTTTTGAACATTGTATTTACCTTCTCTCAGCCAAAAATGACAACGCTGTCATTTATTGAAATAATAAAATGACAGGCGTTGTTGTGGGGTACAGCTTTTTGATGACAACGCTGTCATTGAATGTTAACTTACATGACACAATGTAAGGCTGCAATTAATTTTTTAACAAAAAAGTAATACAAGCTTCTTAATTGTTGAAAATTAAACCAATTTTTAGAGTGAGATCGAATTTGGCTGCTACCATCAAAAGTGTTGCCGAAATGGCGGGTGTTTCGATAAAGACCGTTTCGCGCGTAATTAACAAGGAAGGCACAGTAAAACCCGACACCTTGCAACGTGTTGAAGAGGCGATAAAGGCCTTAAAGTACACGCCGAACAAGGCAGCGCGAGACTTAGCGAGCAAAGGAGCATCGGTACTGGGTTACGTATACGACAACCCCAACGCTTACTACATAATCGATATGCAAAGAGGCATATTGGATGTGTGTCGCAAAAACAATTTCGAATTGTTAATTCACCCGTGCGATGCAAGCTCTAAAAACATAGCCAAAGAACTAGTGGACATGGTAGACACCGCGCAATTGGCCGGCCTTATCCTTTCGCCTCCGCTATCAGAAATGCCAGAGGTATTATCGGAACTTGATCAAAACCAAATAAGTTATGTGCGTATTTTATCCGGAGACGGCCTCTTTCCATCGCCCCTCCCCTACGTGTTGGTGAACGACTTCAAAGCGGCATACGATATTACTGAGCACCTTATTGGCCAGGGTCACAAAAACATTGCTTTTATTGCCGGTGAAGAAATTCACAAATCCACCATTGAGCGTTTGAACGGCTACAAAGCGGCGTTAGAAAAAGCGGGTATTGCAATTGATGACTCGTTAATTATCAAAGGCACCTACTCATTTGAAACTGGGGTAAAAAGCTCTGAAACACTGCTTGCCATGTCGCCACACCCTACCGCTGTGTTTGCGTGTAACGATGAGATTGCAGCGGGTACGTTGTTTGGTGCACGAATGAAGGGGGTAGATGTTCCTCAAGAACTCGCAATTGCCGGGTTCGAGAACAGCCCCTTTTCTCGTCAGACTTTTCCGCCGTTAACTACGGCATCTCAGCCAACGAATGAGATAGCGCAGCATGCTGCGGCGTCATTAATTCAGTATTTACGAGCTAAAAAAGCCAAGGCCGCCCACGACAATCTTAACCATACTTTCATCCCTGAACTGGTAGTGCGCGCGTCAACCGAGAAACAGTAATGAACAATTTACCTCAAGAAATCGTGATTGTGGGTGGCGGAACAGCAGGCTGGATGACGGCGTGCTACTTGGCAAGAACCGCCGAGTTGATGGCCAATAACAGTAATGTACCTGCCTGCGCTCCTAAAATAACACTTCTTGAGTCATCGATTATCAGCACCGTTGGCGTAGGCGAAGGTTCAACGCCTTATCTGCGCCACTTTTTTGAGTTCCTCGGAATAAATGAAAATGAGTGGATGCTGAAATGCAGCGCCACGTATAAGATGGGCATTAGCTTTGAGCATTGGACTACAACGGCTGAAGCAAAAACAACGCGCCCCGCGTTCACCGAATCTGACAACTATTTTCACCCGTTCTTCTCTTCTTTAGATATTCCCACCGCGGATATGTACTTCAGCGCGGTAAATGAATACAGAAAAGGCGCTTCGCACGACATTAACCCGTCGCACTACTTTACTGCTGCGCACATGGTAGAAAAAGGCATTACGCCCGACGCCATTTGTAGTTCTGCGAATATTGATTACGCCTATCATTTTGATGCCGGGCTGTTAGGTGACTTCTTAAAAGAATATGCGCTAAACAAAGGGGTTTCCCACCAAATTGGTACTGTGGCAAATGTAGAATGTCATGAGCACATTATTACCGCGCTAAAACTGGATGACGGAAATACATTAAGCGCAGACTTTTTTATTGATTGCTCGGGGTTTCGTGGGCTTCTTGGCAAACAAGCCCTGTCTAGAAGGTTTACAAGCTATGCCGACACCTTATTTAACGATGCTGCCGTAGCCATTGCCAGCGACGCGACAGCATCACCAGCAACGGCATTACAAACTCGCTCTATTGCGCTTAGTTACGGTTGGCAGTGGCACATTCCCCTAACTAGCCGCACCGGCAACGGCTATGTGTACAGTTCTCAGTTTTGCACTGAAGCCCAAGCAGAAGAAGAGCTTAGACTTGCATTAGAACCAGACCAATCCTATCAGCAAGCCCGGCATTTGAAAATGACCGTAGGCAGACTAGAAGAACACTGGAAAGGTAATTGTTTATGCATAGGGTTGTCTCAGGGCTTTATTGAGCCATTGGAAGCCACTGCACTTATGCTGGTGCAGTACGCACTGCATCACTTTATCGATTGCTGGCAAAGTAACAATCCGCGAAGAGAGGAACGCTATAATTCTGAGATAAACCGAATGTTCGATGGTATTCGGGACTACATTGCTGCTCATTACTATTTAAATACTCGCGACGATTCCGCCTACTGGGTTGCCTGTCGCGAAGACTTAAAGGTGCCGGATACCCTTTCTTATTTGCTGAATGCGTGGGACAAAGGCGCCAGCTTTGAACAAGCGCTTAATGAAGTAGATAACAAATTGGTTTATTTGCGACCTTCGTGGTACTGCATTTTTGCGGGAATGAAGCGCTTTTCTAATAACACAACGCCACTTGCGCAACCCAACACCCTTGCACTTCGAACTATGCAGCAATCGGTAGAGGGCGCGCATCGAGCAAAGCAACCCTAACTAGGTTCGATTGAACGCGCGAACATATAAAATTACGCCTTTCGCCCGCTTACATTTAAAAATATAATAAAAGCAGGCAAATTCATTAGAAAGTGTAATTAACTATGAAGCAGCTTTCCCTTGATACCTTACGCACCTTCGTTAGCGTTATTGAGCTTGGTGGCTACGCTAAAGCGGGCGATTTTTTGGGCCGTTCTCAACCGGCAATAAGCCTACAAATTAAAAAGCTAGAGTCGCAGTTAGACCGCAAGCTATTTACTAAAGTTGGGCAACGGCATGTACCTAGCGCCGACGGCAATTGGCTGTACCCAAAGGCGAAAGAACTGCTAGAGCTTAACGATAACATCTTTCGCAGCTTAACCCCTGCCCCGCTAAGCGGTCGCTTGCGTCTTGGCATTCCCAATGAATTTGCTTCTACATTATTGCCGGGTCTAATTGGCGAATTTTCAAAGCGCTATCCCGATGTATCACTTGAAGTGACCTCTGCTTTAAGTCGTGATTTGCTGCACCCGTCGCAGCGCGATCATTTCGATTTGATTTTGGCGTTGGTTAACCCGGGCGAACAGACAGAAGGCGAAGTAGTGTTAGAAGATGACGTGGTTTGGGTTGGCGACACGGCTCATCCATTAGTTGGCAACAATATTCCTTTGGTGCTTGCTCCCGACGGTTGTATGTATCGAAGCCGCGTTATTGAGCAATTAAAGCAACAAACCTTTGCATGGAAAATCAGCTATACCAATGCAGATTTAGGCGGGCTGGTTGCCGCCATTCAACAGGGGCTAGGCGTGACAGCTCTAGCAAAATCTAGCTTACCGGCAAACCTAGTAGCGCTAAACCACCCGCACCTGCCCAAATTAGGCAAGGTGAATATTTGCCTGTTCAATCAAGATACACAGCACCCTGTGATCAGTAAAACTCTTGCCGAATTCTTTAAAGTGAGGCTAACCCAATAAAAAAAATGGGGTCAGAGTACTTTTTCTGCCCCACCGCTCTTATTCAATTAGCTTTAGCCATCACTCGTGATGGTTTCGATAAGCTCGCCGAGTACAGTTTCGGCTTTGCTGGTTTCAACCTGACATGTACCTGCGTTCATGTGACCACCGCCGCCATACTTCAAGCACAACTCTCCCACATTGGTTTTTGAACTACGATTAGTAATGGATTTACCAATAGCAAATACCACGTTTTGCTTTTTCAGCCCCCACATCTTGTGAATAGAGATATTGCAGTCGGGGTACATGGCATAAATAACAAACCGGTTTGTCGCGTAAATGGTTTCTTGGTCGGTTAAATCAAGCACAACTAAGTTGTCGTATACGGTAGAACACTTGGCAATTTGCGCCTTCGCCATTTCATTGTGCTCGTGGTACAAACTCACGCGCTCGGCCACGTCTTCCATTTGCAGTATTTCTTCAATGCTGTGGTCTTTGCACGCATCTATTAGCTTCATCATTAGCTGATAGTTAGAGATTTTGAAATCTCTGAAACGACCAAGCCCAGTTCGCGCATCCATAATGAAATTCATGAGCACCCAATCTGTGGGCTCAAGGATTTCTTCTTCGCTAAACTGTGCAGAGTCTCCTTTATCTACTGCATCCATCATATTTACTGAGATATTAGGAAATTTATCTGCACCACCGTAATAGTCGTAAACAACGCGCGCCGCCGACGGCGCTTTCGGGTCTATGATGTGATTATCAATATCGCCTGAGTTACGCACTGTTTCGCTTAAGTGATGGTCGAAGGCAATATGGCAACCCGCAACGTAAGGCAGGTTAGTGGTGATATCATTCTCGGTAATATCAATTTTACCGTCTTGCATGTCTTTTGGATGAACAAACAAAATATCGTCAATTAAGTCTAAATCTTTCAATAAAACCGCACATACCAGTCCATCGAAATCACTTCGCGTAACCAATCTAAATTTTCTTTCAGGCATAGTTTATCCATCATTCACTTTGGTAATAATTTTAAGTGTAACAGCTAATAAAAATTTTGAGAGACAGGTTTATTAACTTCTTATTTAGCTTTTTAAATTCAGTAATTTACCCAGCGGCTTAGCCAAACTTTCAGGCGGTTCGGTAAAGTAAGCGGGGCCCGTTTCAGTCATATACAAACAGTCTTCTAAGCGCACACCAAATTCACCCGGAATATAGATACCTGGCTCATTAGAAAAGCACATGCCTTTTCTAAGTGGCGTATTTTCACCACGCACAAAGTTAACACTCTCGTGTCCTTCCATGCCGATACCGTGACCTGTTCTGTGACTTAGCCCAGGCAATGCATAGTCTTTGCTGTACCCTTTGCTGGCGTAGAATTGGCGCACTGCATCATCCACTGTTCCTGCTGGTTCACCAATTTTAGCTGCGGCAAATGCTACGTTCTGCCCTTCCCTTACTGTGTGCCACACGTCCTGAACTTTCTGAGACGCCTTGCCAAATACCAAAGTACGACTTATGTCGCTTTGGTAACCGTGCACACTGCAACCGCTGTCTAGCAAGATCACCGAACCTTCTTTGATAGTTTGTGCTGCATTTGTGCCATGAGGATAAGCACTTGCATCGTTAAACAGCGCCAAACACCATGTACCGCTGCCGCCTAAGTGCTGCTGTGCGGTGTTCATCAAACTTTTTACATCCTGCTGACTCATGCCAAGCTTTAGGTTACTAAAAACAAACTCGTAAGCACGTAGAGTAACTTCATTGGCCTTATGCATAAGTGCCAGTTCACTCGCAGTTTTATACATGCGACAACCCAGTGTAATTGGCTCGGCGGGAACGATATTAATGTTTGGCAGCGCTCGGCTGACTCCAGTAACTACAAAGTAGCGTACGCTGCTTTCAAAGCCGATATTGCCGCTTGTTATACCGCGCGATTTTAAAATATTGGCTACAACATCAAACGGGCTTTCATGCTCTTGCCACACTCTTACATCATCGCCTATAGCTAACGACTCAAGCACACTTGGCTTTTCGAAAAATGGCGTTACCACCGCCATGTCACCTTTTTGAGGGATAACCAGCGCGGTCAAGCGCTCACTACGCCACCATTTAATCCCCGAAAAATAATCCATAGCTGCGCCAGGCTCGACCAGAATCGCCGCAATGTCTTGGGCTTTCATAAGCGACTGCGCTTTTTCAATACGCGCTTTGCGTTCTTCTACGGTAATCGGCTTCGCATTTGCGGTGATATCACTTAGCCCGCTTAAACCGTTAATGTCTGTTGTATTGGTTTGATTAATTGCAGCCATAGAAGCCACAGGAGCAAGCGCAAAGCTAGCGCCCGCTAATTTCAAGAAATGTCGCTTATCCATGTTCCCTTCCTGTCGTTTTAATTAAGGTTGTTTAGCACTTTTTTGTTTTATGAAAATAACATTCAATTGATTTTGTACTAAAAACTTCAGTGTTTAATATTGTCATTACTTTATGCCCACATAACAAAGATTGCGGCAAGCCCAATAAGAAGTAAGCCAGCAATTTCGCGTTTTGTGACTGCATTTTTTAGCCAGTAATGTGAAAGTATCAAGGTAAGTAACACCTCTAACTGCCCAAGCGTTTTTACTAGCGCCACATGTTGCAATGCCATAGCGGTGAACCAACAAATTGAGCCCAAACAGCTTACCGTGCTAATCGCTAGCACCTGCTTTTTAGCGTTGGTTAGCTGTCTGAACACGAAGGGTTTAGTTAGCGCAATATAACCACTTAAACTTATCGTTTGTACACACAGTACCCATAACAACACCCAAGCAGCAGCCACCGTATGCTGAACATTTAGCATATGACTTGCCTCGCGCACCAACAGTGATGTCAGCGCAAAACAGGTACCGCAAGCAAGACCTGTAACCATGGTTTTCACACTAATGCCATGGAGCCGATTGCCACTGCTTAACACAAATACTGCTATTGCGCCTACTAGTATGCCCGCCCACCCAAGGGGCGTTAAATAACTTCCGAAAAAGAGCATGCCTACAACGCCGGCCACCAAGGCCTCACTCTTCGCCAGACCTGCGCCAATAGCAAAATTCTTCTGCTTGAACAAAATCACCATTAAAGAAGTGGCCGCTATTTGAAGTAGCGAAGCACACAGTACCACTGCAATAAAAGAGCCTGAGAACTCAGGCACTTGACTGGCGCTTCCGCTGTAGAGAATGAGTAAATAAACAAGCGCTATTGGGGGAGCCAAGATAAAGCGAGAGAGCGTTACCCCAGAGGTGTTAACTGCGCCGCTCAATTTGCTCTGCAGCGCATTGCGCACGGTTTGCATAACTACCGCGCCCAACGTAAATAAAATCCAACTCATTAGCGTCGCTTTACCTTGTTATATCGCTACCTACAGTTAAGCGTGAATTACTTTGCCTCTTTCACTTCCATTGCCTGTGTGCGCTTGTCTTTAAAATCAGAGTCACGTTTCCAGTATGGCCACATATCGCCTTGGGCATAGTAGTTCAGCATCGAGCCAATTAATGACAAGTCTTGTTGCACACCACCTAATGTCCAGCTTGGAAGGTAGTCATCATCTGCTTTATGATAGCGTTTGGCGATGAAGCTAGGGTCGGTATCGCCTAAGCTCATGAACAAAATTGAGGGCACGCCCTGCTTAGCAAGCGCGAAGTGATCTGAGCGGAAGAACAGTCCATTTTGAGGTCTCGGATCCATTTTGACGTTTCGCCCTTGTAGCGCGGCAGCTGTTGCTAAATCGTCTTCAATAGATAAATAACCTTCGCCGTACTGCAAAATGTAATCAACATCATCGTTTACATTCATGCCGTCGATGTTTAAAAAAGCCACCATGTTCGATGTTGGTACCGGCGGGTTATTTGCAAAATAATCGGCACCGAGTAGCCCTGTTTCCTCTGCGGTAAAAGCACTAAACATTAGTGTACGCGCAAAGCCCTCTTCGCGTTTTGAAAGCGCATCTGCTAACGTAAGCACACCTGCTACGCCTGACGCGTTGTCTACCGCACCATTGTAAATAGTGGTTTGGCCGTTTTTCTCAACTTTGCCTAGGTGGTCCCAGTGAGCGTGAAGCATTACCCATTCTTCTGGCTTATCTGTACCTTCTAAAATGCCTGCAACATTTTGCGACTCGGCACGCTCAATAGTATTGGTGAAGCCCAATGATGCTTTTGTGTTTAGCGCGATGGGCATAAATCCTGGCTTTGAAGCTTTGTCTTTAAGCTCGCCATAATCCATACCCACTTTTTCAAATAGCTGTCTTGCGGCATTTAAATGAAGCCAACCCATTACACCGACTTGTGAAGCATTGTTGTTGTCGTCGACTAAACTGAATTTGGTATTGGAATTTGAGTTTTCGACTACGCCCCACCCGTAACCCGCAGGCATAGTTTCATGAATAATGAAAACCGCTTCTGCCCCCTGCCTGGCTGCTTCTTCGTACTTATATGTCCAGCGACCGTAATAAGTCATTGCGTTGCCCTGAAAAAGCTCTGGATCTTTAGAAGCGAAACCCGGGTCGTTTACCAGCATTACAACGGTTTTTCCTTTAACATCAAGGCCGGCGTAATCATTCCAATTGTACTCTGGGGCATTAATGCCATAACCCACAAAAATTACATCACTATTGGTAAGTGAGTAGTCATTAACAATGCGCTGAGTACGGGCGGTAAACTCGCTGCCTGCGCTAAAATCAAGCCCGCCTATTTTTAACGATGAAATGTTCTTAGGCGTTATTTTAGCTAAAGGCACAGCTTGGGTGTAGCTATCGCCAAAGGCTGGCTTCAACCCTAGCTTTTTGTATTGGGTTACCAAGTAATCGACTGTTTTCTCTTCCCCTTTCGATAAAGGCCCTCGCCCTTCAAACTCATCGCTTGCCAGTGTTTTAACGTGCTGACGATAAACGTCCAAATCGATGGAGGCATTACTCAGCGTCATCATTTTGCTGTTTGTTGTCGCCGACGATTCAACCGAGGCTAAATTAGAAGCAGGTACTTCGGCATTCGCCGAACCAGTCATTAAAGTAGAAGTAAGTACGGAAGCAGCGCAGACAAAGGAAAAGGCGCGATAAGGTTTGCAAAGATAAGTAAACATAAGCCATTGGTACAAATAAAAAAGGATACCGAAGAGTATCCTGTACCGCTGACTATCTCAACGCCGAAACGACTAAACCACAAGAATGGGGTCAGAGTACATTTCTTTGCTTTTAGAGCGAGATAGATAATTAGAGAGCTTTGCCGCCTGTTTTCTATGATGTGTGAAAAAGTACACTTCCAAGCTTCAATAATGGGGTCAGAGTACATTTATTCGGTTTTGAATAGGGAAAGCCAATAATGTACTCTGACCCCATTATTTAAATGTACTCTGACCCCATTTTTTTGGATTTATAGGCCCATGGCGTGGCTGACGAAGGCGGTTTTAATGGTGCTGAGTTTATCTGTGGCTGAAAGACCAATTCCTCTGACCAACTTTTTGAGGGGGTCGTCGCCGTCGAATAAGAATTTAAAGCCGTCCATTGCGGCAATCATTTTCGTGGCTTCTGTTTTACGGCTTCGTTCGTAGCTGCGTAAGTGCTTGTACAAACCTATGTCTTTGCCCGACACCTTTAAGTCATTTAGGGTTTCCGCCAATGCGAGCGCATCTTGCATTCCCAAGTTAGCGCCCTGCCCTGCAAGCGGGTGAATGGTATGCGCTGCATCGCCTACCAGCACCACACCGTCTTTCGCCCACTGGCGTGCATAACGCATGGTCAACGGGAAAGCGGCGCGCTTAGTTTCAAGCGAAATAGTGCCAAGAACGCTATTACTAGCCGCAGTTAACGCATTACAGAACGCAGCGTCATCCAATGCCATTAATAAGTTCGCTTGCTCTGGCGTTTGCGACCATACAATAGAACATACATTTGGCTCAGACATAGGCAGTAGCGCGAGCGGTCCCGTGGGTGTGAACGCTTGTCTCGCCACATTATTATGCGGCTCTACCGTTTTGATATTAGCGACAATCGCCGTATGCTCGTAGTCTTTAAATGTAATTGGCAAGCCAGCTTGCTTTCTCACAAACGAATTTGCGCCATCGGCGCCTACTAATAACCTGCAGCTTAGCACGTCATCATTATCAAGCATCAGCATGGTTTGGTTTGGGCCAGCTAATACTCTATCAATACCCGCGGTGATCAACTCCACATTAGGCTGCGCTTTCACAGATTTAGTCAGTGCATTGACTAAAGCCTGATTCTCTACAATCACGCCAAGCGCATCACTGCCCATTTCATCGCATGAAAAGTGAATGTCGCCAAAACTATCTTTGTCCCACACATGCATGTCGGTGTAAGGGTTGGCGCGGTCTTGCTGCAAATGCGACCACACGTCAAACTGTTGAAGCGCTTTAATATTAGCTTGGTTTATGGCACTCACTCTCGCCGTTGGCTTCTCGTCCAGAGTCTGATAACACGCCGCTTTATCGACTATTGCTATGCTCAATTCACTGTGTTTAAGCGCCGCTGCAAGGGTTAGCCCTACAATTCCGCCGCCCACTATCGCTATATCAACATGCTGCATTGTTATCTCTTTTTCTTAGTGGTGTTTCGCCATAGCCCGTCGTGTGTTTAACAAACGCTTTTTTCGCCTGGGGCATCATGCTTAATGCCAATAACGACACATTGCGCCCAATTACCGTTGGAAAATACTGGTTTGAAAAGGTGCGAACTAGCGTATCGGTCAGGGCTATCGTGTTATCCCTGTCATTCTTACGCGAATTGGCGTAATGCTGAGTAATACTAAAAGCGCCTGCATCGAAATTAGCGGATGCGATTGTATCGTTTTTCTCTTCATATGAATTATGCTCGCCGTGCTTTTCCGCTGACACTTGCAGCACAGACACTAAAGTACTTAAGTCGCGTAAGCCTAGATTGAAGCCTTGCCCTGCAATAGGATGTAGCGCCTGTGCCGCATTGCCTACCACCACTGTGCGATGACTAGCAACTTGCTGGGCTTTAGTAAGCGCTAACGGGTAACTTGCCAACTCACTGACTCTCAGTACTTTGCCCTGTCGATAGCCAAATGCTTCCTGTAGGGCCTTGATAAATGCGCGTTGATTTAATGCCATTAACGACTTTGCGGCGTCAGTATCTACGGTCCATACAACTGAAAAGCCGTTTCCACTAGCCTTGATATCATCGATTTCACTGTCGAAAGGCAGGAACGCTAACGGGCCATTTTGGGTGAAACGCTCGTAAGCTCTGTTTTCATGAGGGAGCTGAGTGTGAACGTTAAAGACAATGGCCGTTTGATGATAATCATTGACTGTTTTTGAAATGCCAACCTGGTCAGCTAATCCTGAACGACCGCCATCTGCCAGTACCAGCAACTTTGTGGTAAGCGATTGCCCATTATCTAGCTGCACCTCTACAAAATTGCACTGCTGTTTTACGTTCGTTACCTTGGCAGGTGCGATATATTGGTAGCTTGAGGTTGCACCTGCCGCCAATCGCGTTAGTGCGCTTAAGCTCACCACCTGGCCAAACGCGTCAATGTGGTAGTCACTGCTTTGAAGGTTTAAAAGCCCCAAGTGCCCTTTGTCGCTAACCTCAATATGCTTGATTTGAGGAGGTAACTCACCGTTGTGCTGCTTAGCTACATCATCAAGGTTTAGCCCCATGTGAGACAGTTCTTCAACAGTACGTCTTGCCAAGGCAATCACTCGGGTGTCGGTAAAAGGGTTGAAGTCGACTAAGCTTTTGCTGGTTTGCTCTGGGTCAGCCGCATCAATTAGGGTGACAGATAAGCCAGAGCTGTTTGCAGGAGATACTTTCTCTGCGAGTGCTTTGGCTAATACAGTACCGACAATACCACCACCAATAATTACTACATCAACCGCTGCTGCCGATTCCACTGTTTTTATTTTCCTGTCGCCCAGAGGCTATAATTATTAAAAGCGTTAATTCTGAGATTTTTTCTTTATATTAAAGGCTAGTTTTTAGCGTAATTTAAACTGGTGGTTTAAACCGGTAACTTAAACCAAAGTTCCGTATTTCACACTTATCGCAGTTTTTCAAACCTTGGTAAACCTAGCAAATTTTGACAACTAGTCTCTGCTTTCAGCCATAAGTGCTTCAATCTCATCAATGTCTTTTGGCACATCTGCGGTAAGAATATCGACACCCGTCGCAGTAATCACCACATCATCTTCAATTCTTACACCAATGCCTTTGTATTTTTCCGGCACGTTGCTGTCTTGGCTAATGTAAATGCCGGGCTCAACAGTGATCACCATGCCAGGCTTTAACGGACGGTCTTCACCGTCAATTTTGTAGTTGCCTACATCATGCACATCTAGACCTAAATAGTGCCCTAAACCATGCATGTAAAACTGACGCCACGTTTCATTTTCAAGGTTTTCTGCCACACTACCTTCAAGAACGCCAAGGTCAACTAAACCTTGAGTAATAATTTCTACGCTATGTAACATAGCTTGTGACAAGGTAACGCCGGGCGCTAACATATCTAGCACGCTTTTTTGCGCTTTTAATACAACGGTGTAAATTTCGCGCTGAGCATGCGTGAACTTTCCATTTGCAGGAAACGTTCGCGTGATATCCGCAGCATAACCTTGATATTCAGCACCTGCATCGATCAAGATCAAGTCACCGTCATTTACCTGCGCGTTATTTTGCGTGTAATGCAAAATACACGCATTGTCGCCGCTTCCAACAATAGTGCTATAAGCAGGTGAACGGGCTCCCGCCATGGCAAATTCATGGTGAATTTCAGCTTCTAGCTGGTACTCGTAACAACCAGGCGCGGCGAACTGCATAGCTCGCTTGTGCGCACGTGCGCTTATCTCACCCGCCGCTTTCATCATGGCCACTTCACACGCTGATTTGAATAAACGCATTTCGTGTAAAATAGGCTGTAAGTCGTGAATCGCCCTTGGTGCCAGTGATTCTTTAGGCGCATCGCGCAAGGTGTTTAGCGCTTCAGAAAATAACAGGTCATTGTCTTTCTTGTGACCCAACGAAAAGTACACGTTGTCTTGACCTTGAATTGACGCTAACAGCGCTTCTTCAAGTTCTTGCAACTCAAACGCTTCATCTAGACTAAATCGGGCAAGTGCAGCTTCGGCTCCTAACCGTTTGCCGTGCCAAATCTCTGCACTCTTATCTTTCTCTTGTACCACCATTGCACGATAACTTTCACCGTAACGAGGGTGGTTAGACAATATCAACCAAGCATTAGGCTCTTCAAATCCTGTCAGATACCAAAAGTCGCTATCTTGCCTGAACGTATATTCGGTATCGCGACTTCGGGTTACCATACCTGCTGCTGGCACAATACACACACTATTCGGCTCGCACTGTGCAAGCAGTCGGTCCTGCCTTGCGATAAACTCTTGCGCACTAATCATAAAAGAGAAAACCCTAAAAAAATCTCGTTAAAACAAGTGGCGACTTACGGCCACTTTTAATATCTTCAGTTAATTACTAGTGTACGGATGGCGTGTCTTGTTGATCATCTAGAAGTGATTGGCCCAGTTCGCTGAAGCATAAAATTGCTGAAATTTTCACGTATTCTTCAACCTCTAACAGCGCCTTCTCAGACTCTTCGTCCGCGTCCATTGGCTCTTCCATACGTGAAATATCTGAAAAGTCTTCAAGCGCTTCTTTTACGTCGTCAGAACATTGCATAAGGTCTTGCTGGTGTAGACCAAACCCAAGCATGAAACCTTGCACCCAGTTTATTAGTGCAGCCCCGCGATCGTTGATAGGTGCTTGATCATCAGGAAGTAACAAATTGAGCGCGAATTCAGGCTCAAGAAGCTGCTGACAGGTTTGATTGAAAAGGCTATTTAAAAGGTGCTGGGTAGGGTCGCTAAACGCATCACCCTGATTAATGGTTTCACTTAACGCTTCTAGCCATTTTTGGTCGGTAAGCGACATGCCTCCGCAAAGCATACCGCACAGGATGCCATGCACTTCTGCAGCATCAACAATTACGCCTTGCTGAGACAATTTATTACTTACGCTATCGTAATCGAGCTGTTTTTCCACGAATTGTTCTCTTTTGTTTTGAATAGTTTGAGATACAGGCGCCACTTTTATAAAGCGTTTAATTACCGTCTATTTTGGCGGCGACTTACGTCACTGTCATCTCTTGATGGAGTTAATACTAGCAAAAATCAATGTGTAACGCCTCATTTTGCCCTGCCACTGCTCTAACTTTGAACAAACAGCAAAAGTACATTCAAGGTCTAATAACACTGTGTCGTACACACTTTACACAACGGTACTTAAACGTTGTTTACTCACTGTTCAAACGATATTTAATTTGCGGCTATTTAGCTAAATTCGTTGCCGGACGGCTAGCAACATCGTCAGAATTCATCTAAGATCGCTGGTGTTGGATACGGAATTCCTTTAGCAACAGCGTGACAACGTTCATTAGCCTTTAATGCCTGAATAGCTGATTGGTTATTATTGAGCTTCTCTTATATGCGTGTATAATTGCTGACCAATTGGTCAAGAAAAGTAATATTTTTTTACCGCTTTTATAATCACCACGCAAAATAGTTATAAAGCGCTTTAGGTGATCCTCTTCACTGGATCTCGCGTTTGTTATATCCTGTTGCGTTAATACAACAACAATGTTTCCTGGGATGTTTGCTAGTTCATTCATGTCCCTGGCCGATGCTTTAAACCAAGGAAGTTGAAACAACTGCTATTGTGCAAGCTCGACGCGTATCGAGAAGCCTACGGCAATTGTGATACTTCCGCCCTGAACTTTTCGGTTCACGGGCGAAACATGGACAGCGGCATTCTGGGAAGCGCCCTCTTTCGACGGAAGAAGAAATGGCAATAATAAATTTTGGCTCTATAAATATTGACCACGTTTATCAGGTAGATCACTTTGTACAACCTGGTGAGACGTTGGCCTCTACCCATTATCAAACCTTATTAGGTGGTAAGGGTGCAAACCAGTCTATTGCTTTAGCGCAAGCAGGTGCAGACGTAAGACACGTCGGCAGCATTCACGAAAACGACGCCTCATTTAAACAAGCTCTTATTAAGAAGGGTGTTGATTGTCGTGGCGTAAAGTGCTCAGAAGTTCCTTCAGGTCACGCGATTATCCAAGTCACGCCTAGCGGTGAAAACGCCATTGTATTATTTGGTGGTGCTAACCAAACCATTACCGCAAAAACCGTAATGCAAGCGTTAGACGATACGCGTCCTTCAGATTGGGTACTAACCCAAAATGAAACAAGCAGCATTGAAGAAGTACTTCGCCAAGCGAAAGAAAAGCAGCTTAAAGTAGCCTTTAACCCAGCGCCTATGAGCGAGTCGGTTAAGCAGCTTCCATTAGATTGTGTAGATTTACTTATTGTAAATGAAACCGAAGCTGCTGCGATTACCGGTAAAGAAGAACTTGAAGATATTGTGACAGTGTTCAAAGAGCAGTGGCCACACAGCGAAGTTATTATTACACTGGGTAAAGCAGGTGTAATGATGCTGCGCAAAAACGATGTTGTAGAAGTAAAAGCATTCTCTGTAGACGCGGTAGATACCACCGCAGCCGGTGACACCTTTATCGGTTATTTCCTGTCTGCATACAGCAACCACACCGATGCTAAACAAGCATTGCGTCGCGGGTGTGCAGCTTCAGCCATTGCGGTAACACGCGAGGGCGCAGCGCAGAGTATTCCAACACAAAAAGAAGTGGATCGTTTCTTAGCGAAACACGCCAACTAGCAAGACGCACTGAGATAAATTGATGGCACATAAGATCATATTAGATACGGATCCGGGGATTGATGATGCAATGGCGATCTTTTTCGCCTTTCAGTCTCCAGACATTGAAGTACTTGGCTTAACGACCGTTTACGGTAACGTTCCAGTAACAATGGCAGCGCAAAACGCACTGACACTTTGCGAAATTGCAGGTAAAGATATTCCTGTAACTAAAGGTGTTGGCATGCCATGGGTTGGCCCAGAGTCAACGTACGCACACTTCGTACACGGTGAGCACGGCTTCGGTCATATCAAACCTGAAGCGCCTAAAACCGAGCTTGACCCACGCAGCTCTGCGCAGTTTATCGTTGATATGGCACGTAAATACCCTGGTGAAATCACCATTGTTGCTATTGGCCCACTAGGTAACTTGGCCCTTGCACTTCGTCTTGAGCCAGAACTTCCTAAGTTGGTAAAAGGCGTTAGCATAATGGGTGGTGCAGCGTTTGTACCAGGTAACGTTACGCCGGTAGCTGAAGCGAACATTTGGAACGATGCACATGCAGCAGAAATCGTTTTCGCAGCAGACTGGGAGCTGACCATGTTTGGTTTGGACGTAACAAACTTCACGCCGTTCTCGCCAGCCTTTGTTGAAAAGCTTGAAGAGAAAAACAATACCCTTGGTGGTTTTGTGAAAGAAAGCGCCCAGTTCTACATGGATTTCTACTCGCAAAACCGTGAAGATCGCGTGTGTTTCTTCCACGATGCATTCCCGATTGCCCACCTTCGCCACCCTGAGTTATTTGAACTGACTGAAGGTCACGTTCGAGTTGGAACAGGGACACTAGATAGAGGGCAAACCGTGGTTGCGCCTAAAGGTACAACACCGAGCCCACCATGGAATGAAGCAAATACCATAAAGGTAGCGACTAAAGTTGACCACAAAAAGCTGGAACAACTATTCATAGACACCTACGCTCTATGATATGTTTAAGGGATTGTTAATACACAATCCCTTTTTTATTTAAAGCTAGGTTTAAACTCAACGGTTATGAAAGCGGCGCCCCTCCCTCAAAATGAAGATGAACGTCTTGCCGAACTGCTCAGCTACGACGTACTCGATACTGAAGCTGAACAACTCTTTGATGACCTTACAGCCCTGGCCTCTCAAATTTGTGAAACCCCTATTGCGCTTATCAGCCTCATTGATCCAAACCGCCAATGGTTTAAATCAAGAGTTGGTTTAGACGCAGAAGAAACATCACGAGACATCGCGTTTTGCTCACATGCTATTTTGCAAAGCGATGTGTTTGAAATACCTAACGCTACGTTAGACCCCCGGTTTCACGATAACCCGCTGGTGACTGGCGCGCCTGATATTCGGTTTTACGCCGGCGCACCACTGATTACCCCGTCTGGCCATGCAATTGGCACGCTGTGCGCCATTGATAGCAAACCACGCAAGCTAACCGAAACACAAAAAGCCTCGCTCCAAACCTTAAGTAAGTCGGTAGTAGCACATTTAGAGTTAAAGCGGAAAAACCGAGAGCTTGAGCGCACCAGTCAATTCAAGTCTGACTTTCTTTCTTACGTAAGCCACGAAATTAGAACACCGCTTAATGCCATAAATACGTTTAGTCAGTTGCTTGAAGGCGAAGCCCAAAAGTTAAATTTGCCCTCGTCATTTACCACCCCGCTTTCTCATGTAAGCCAAAGCGGTGAAAGGCTTTTAGAAATAGTAAATTCTGTTTTAGATATAAAGCAGATAGAAGCGGGGAAAATGCGTGTGATGCCACGCGCGGTGAATACCAAAGACTTTTTCACCCACTTATTTTCGCTTACTAAGATCCGCGCTGAAGACAGCGGTATCGTATTTAGCACCAGTATTGATGACGCTGTGCCCGACTCGTTGTTTTTCGATGACACCAAATTTGGTCAAGTAGCGCTTAACTTACTGTCGAATGCGATTAAGTTCACTAATCACGGCAAGTCAGTAAAAGCGCAGGTAAAATACAAAAGCGGCAAGGTAATATTTAATGTCATTGATCAAGGCATTGGTATGAGCGATGACGATCAAAAACGGCTTTTTACACCTTTCGAGCGAATGGAAAACGCCCGTCAGATAAGTGGAACCGGCTTAGGCTTGAATATATCGAAGCGCCTTGTCGAGCTCATGGACGGGTCTATTAAAGTTAGTAGTAAGTTGAATCACGGTACCCGAATAAGTGTGACCTTACCTGCCGACGCCCTAAGCGCAAACCAGTTCGTTGAGGCACAACCGCGTAGCTTTGTTGCCCAAGTAAACATAGATAACTCAGTAAATGTATTGGTAGTTGAAGACCACTATATAAACCAAGTGGTTATTCAAACTTTGTTTGAAAAACTGGGCGTGTCGCTTTCTGTGGTAAGCACTGGCGAGGAAGGCGTTGAATACGCAAAATCTAATCCCGTCGACTTAGTTCTTATGGATCTTAATTTGCCAGGTATTCAAGGCGATGAAGCAACAGTAAAAATAAAGGGGTTTAAGCCAAACTTGCCTATTGTTGCATTGACGGCCGATGTCATTACCCAGCCTGAATATTTGCGAAAACAAGGTCTTGATGACGTACTCACTAAACCCATAGATAGTAGCGAATTGGTGCGTGTGCTCAATCACTATTTAGGGCATCCAGACCAATGAATCTATTCGTTTTATTAAGTAGCTTTATCTAAATAGTTTTGTCTAAGTAGTTTTACCAAAGTGATTTTACCTGAGTCATCTTTACCTAGCCCAACAAACCTTTTTTAACAGCCGTGGTAGTATAAGCTAACTCAATTGTAAGACAGGAGAACTCCTCTACCATGTCCCCCTCATCTTCAGGAAGCGGCACTTCTAGATCGTTGACGTCTAACAAGGTTAATTCAACGGAAACGGCTTCAGCACCAGCTTTAGCAATGAAACCAACGCAGATTGCGCCGTCGCAAACCATACAAACAAGCGTTTCTAAAGAAGACATGCAGGCTCGCGCTCAGCTTAGAAAAAAGCTTCGCGAGGCACGCCGAGGGTTAACTAACCAGCAACATACGGATGCCGCTAAGCGCATTGCTTCACGACTACGTACACTGCCCTTTCTTGATAACAGCACGACCATAGCCGGATATTTGGTTAACGATGGCGAGGTCAATTTAACCTATTTTATCGAGTCTATTTGGCAGTCTTTACATGATAAAAAATTCGCTCTACCTGTATTACACCCCGTATGTAAAGGACATTTGTTATTTTTGTCTTATACCCAGCACTCTCAATTGGTGAAGAATAAGTACAACATTGAAGAGCCAGTATTGTCGTGTGAAAACGTCGTTCCTGTTAGGCAATGCGACGTTATTCTTATGCCGCTTGTAGGGTTTGATGTAAACGGCAATCGCCTGGGTATGGGGGGCGGCTACTACGACCGAACTTTGAGTTTTACCCAACGCGCGCCAGATTCACATTCATTTTCGGTTAGTAAAACGCCCAAGTTAGTGGGTATTGCCCACGACATTCAAGAAGTAGATGCTCTGCCCGTTGCACCATGGGATGTCCCCCTTGATGCCATCGTGACGCCCTCGCGCACACTGCAATTCACTAAACCGTGATAGTCATTATAACAAATTGAACATACGAACTTGTGGGTTCACGTGCGCTTATAAGTTACACTTGCGAACACAATAAGTCGGAGAATGACCATGGATCAGAACGCAAAAAAACAAGCCGTAGCCAAAGCAGCCATCGAATATGTTGAAGCAGACAGCATTGTCGGTGTGGGTACAGGTTCTACCGTAAATTTCTTTATTGAAGAACTCGGTAATATTAAGCACAAAATTGAAGGTGCAGTATCAAGTTCAGAAGCCTCTACCGAGCGTTTAAAAGCCTTAGGCATTGAGGTATTTGAGTTAAACGAAGTCAGCAATCTATCGGTTTATATCGACGGTGCCGATGAAGTGACCGAACACAAGCATATGATTAAAGGCGGAGGCGCAGCACTCACTCGCGAGAAAATTGTAGCCGGTGCGGCGACCACGTTTGTGTGTATTGTTGATGAAAGCAAGCGCGTTCCTGTGTTGGGCTCGTTCCCCCTTCCCGTTGAAGTTATTCCCATGGCTCGTTCTTTCGTAGCACGAGAGCTAGTAAAGCTTGGTGGCGATCCTGAATATAGACAAGGTGTTGTCACCGATAACGGCAACGTTATTTTAGATGTTCACAACCTTGAGATTCTGAATCCTCGTGAGCTAGAACAAAAAATAAATAACATTCCTGGCGTGGTAACGAACGGCATTTTCGCACTACGAGGCGCGAACATAGTGCTAAGTGCTACAGATAGTGGTGTTGAAACCTTTAAGTGATAACTGAGTAAGACGTATAGTGCGGTGAAAAGCTATACAAAATACTACTTTCAACTTAACGCGTTTTCTGTTAGTTTCCGTTTAGACGTCTAGATGTCCTTAAAAGAAGTTCACTAAGCGTCTCAACTTTTACGTTAGTTAAGGCCAATTCCTTAATAACGAAAGCAATCAACGTGATTATAAAAGCTTGGTAGCAATAATGCCCAAGCAAGGCTTTCAGAGTTGCAAAGCGATGTCGTTGCAGCGCAGGTTATACGCAGCTTTGTGTTTAATACTGGCAGGTTTCTGAGAGTCTTGGATGGGCGGTGCAAGCAAACCAAAATTACATCAGTGAGAGATAGCGAGTTCATGAGCAAAGTTTCATTAGAGAAGGATAAGATCCGAATTTTGTTGTTGGAAGGTGTTCACCAAAGTGCTTTGGAGACACTAAAAAGCAATGGGTATAGCAATATTGAATTTCTCAAAACCTCTCTTCCTGAAGACGAGTTAATTGAGAAAATTAAAGACGCCCACTTTGTTGGTATTCGCTCGCGCACTCAAATTACAGAGAAGGTAGTTGAAGCAGCACAAAAGCTTGTGGCTATCGGTTGTTTCTGTATTGGCACCAACCAAGTTGATCTTGAAGCCACCCAACGCCGCGGCATCCCCGTGTTTAACGCGCCATTTTCCAACACTCGTTCGGTTGCAGAACTTGTACTTGGCCAAATTATCCTTTTACTTCGCCAGGTGCCGAGTAAAAATGCCAAGGCTCACCGTGGTGAGTGGGAAAAAACGGCAGTCGGCTCATATGAAGCCCGTGGTAAGACACTTGGTATCATTGGTTATGGTCATATAGGCACACAGCTGAGTATTCTTGCTGAACACCTAGGTATGCGCGTTCAGTTTTTCGATATCGAAGACAAGCTTGTGCTAGGTAATTCTGCCCAAGTAAAATCGCTTGAAAAGCTGCTTAATACCTCTGACGTTGTTTCACTTCACGTTCCTGAAACACCACAAACTCAAGATATGATTGGTGAAAAAGAGCTGTCTCAAATGAAGAAAGGCAGCATTTTGATTAACGCGTCTCGCGGTACTGTGGTAGATATCGATGCGCTTGCGAAGGCATTGGAAAGCGGCCAACTAAACGGCGCTGCTATTGATGTATTCCCGGTTGAGCCTAAATCTAATACTGAAGAATTCGAGTCGCCGCTTCGCGCGTTCGATAATGTCATTCTGACCCCGCATGTGGGCGGCAGCACGCAAGAAGCGCAAGAAAATATTGGTATTGAAGTAGCGGGTAAACTCGCGAAGTACAGCGACAACGGTTCAACGCTGTCAGCCGTTAACTTCCCTGAAGTGTCACTGCCAGAGCATACTGGTCGTTCACGCCTACTTCACGTACACAAAAACCAGCCAGGTATTCTTACTCAGATTAACCAAGCGTTTGCAGAAAAAGGCATCAACATCGAAGCCCAGTACCTACAAACTAACGCAGAAATTGGTTATGTAGTAGTTGATGTTAAAGAAGACCGTGGTTATGAAGCACTTGCAGAGCTTCAGCAAATTGATGGCACAATTAAGACACGTATTCTTCACTAAGAAGAGTTGTTTTAAGACTAAATAAAAACGCTGCACAATGTGCAGCGTTTTTTTATGCCTGTGATTTTACTTCAATGCGTTGAAGTGCCCAGCCCTACTTCAGTGCGCTGAGCATATAAGGTAGGCTTAGAAGAAGTTGTAGACTAAGCTAACTGCAGTTTCTGTGTCTAGTTTTTCAACGTCGTCGTCAACATTGGTGTTGTGATCAAGTTTGAAAGAAAGACGCATTGAAAGGTTACCGCTGATTGTAGCTGTAAGTGCAGACTCAGCACGAGATTTCGTGTTGTCAGAACCCACTTCGGTACTTACTGTTTGCGTAAATTTAGCCGTATCAGAAATTTTCCAAGAATAAGCTGATGACGCACGAACGATTACGCTGTCAAGATCTTCGCCATCCTGAGTTTCGATGAATGAGTAACCAGGACCAATTGAATATTCAAGGGTGTGGCGCTTGTTCTCAAGTACTTTTTGGTTCCAACCCGCCGCAATAGTTGATTGGTAATTAAAGTTACTAAAGCGGTCGTCTTCATATGAAGCGAAGCCGAATAAACGGTTATCAGGATTTTCTAGTTTGTAGTTACCCTGGGCTGAACCAAAGAACTTCTGTGCAGAAGTAAACTCGATATCTTCTTGCTCGCCTGCATCATTTTCTTGTTGAACAGTTTCCTGTTTGTACAGACCTTTTAAAACGTAGTCGTTACTCCATTTTTCAAGCTCTTGGTGAGCCTGTATACCCGCACTGATTGACGTGGTTTCAGTGTTACCTGAAGTCGAAATAAAACCTAGTTCGCCTTCCATTGTAAAAGGCTTAACTTCATCGTCCTGAGCGAAAGCGGCTGGAGAAAGAGAAATTGCAACTAAAGATGCAAGCACTTGCTTTTTCATTGAACAATCCTATTGATTATCGGTCCATTCGTTGTACTCGATACCTTTTGAACTGCAAGGCGGTACAACACGAGTTTTTAAAGAGATCTGCTAGACAGTGCCGCGAGGCGGCAAGCACTGCAAACAACGGTGCGCAGTGTACATTTTCAAAGCTCTCAGTCAATGCGAACACGGTAAAAAGCCAAAGATAACCCGTTAATTTACACTAATTGACTAAAAAAACTGATAGACCAGCGCCACGGAGGTCTCTGTGCTTAAGGCTGCGACATCTTCGGCGGTGTCTGTTTCATGGTTTAGTATGAAGGATAACTTCATCGCCAGTGAACCGAATACGTTGGCTGAAAGCGAAGTTTCTGAGCGCGATTTCATATTTTCTTCACCCGCCTCAGTGCTAACAAACTGCCTTAACTTGGCGCCTGAGCTCCAGTGGTATTTGTATTCGGCGGACGCTCTTACAATGATGCCATCGTTGACTACGCTTTCATTATCTTCTTCAGCTTCAATAAAACTGTAGCCAGGACCAATGCTATAGCGAAACTCACTGTCTTCACTGCGCCAGAGGCGCTGAGACCAGCCCGCTGCCAGCGAAGCACGGTGATCGTAACCGGTAAATTGATCGTCTTCGTAATCACCGTACATAAAAAGACGGCGACCAGGCGTCATTAGTTTATAGTCGAACTGCGCGCTAGTGAAAAAGCGCTGGGCGCTGATGTCCCGCTCTGTTGTTGGCGTACCGCTTTCTTTATAGAGCAACTCTGCGAAGTAGATACTGCTCCAATTTTCTGTTTCATGGTCCGCATTGACCGCGGCTTTCACACTGGCAGCTGAGGTGTTTCCGGTGTTTACAAGTACACCTAGTTCACCGTCTAGCGTAAAACGAGGAATTTCGTCATCGGTGTCGGGCGTGAAGTCTGCGTGATAGAGGGTTTGTATAAGATCCCTCGCACTTGCGTGCACACACACGCAGCAACAAACAATGCCAACAACAATGCTTGGCCGGAAGATTTTTTTGAACATAATCTGATTTACGTTGAGCTTTATAGTTTTTAGATTACGTCTTAGTACGACGCTTGTTATACCAATCCTCTGGATGAGCTTTACTACATTTTGCTAATTATCAGTAAAGTAACGGAGTTGTTGCACCGAAAGCTCAGTGAATAAGCGACACAATTTTTGCCGTTTCTTGTTCGGCGTATTCAATTGAATTACTTATCACTTCCATGTTGAGACTTACTGTATTGGCTATCTCAGGGGTAAAAAGTTCAATGTCAGCGTAACTTTCTTTATTTAACTGACTTACCGTAATTCGATTTGCTAAACACAGGACGCAGATATCTACATCAGATTTATGTTTAGCTTCATCATTCATGAACGTTACCGGATAGTACAACCCAATAGGTAAGTGCCAATTTTCTAGTATGATACCGCTGCATTGAGCAAACGTAAAACCGAAATGCTCCAACTGATTAACGTGCGGTAACCCGTTCGTCTCAGCATTCAGGTATGACTGATAGCGTTTAGTTTCTTTCTTGGCCACGACCAGTTCACTTAAGTTTTGCAATATACCCATTACAAAGAAGCGTTCTGCTCCGCGCACGTTAAGTCTCATCGCAAGACTTTTGGCCACCATGCCGCAATACACTGATGCATACCAATGTTTGTCTAAATTTATTAACTTAGTATCAAAGCGTTTAAATGCTGTGCTGGCAGTTTCTGCAATTACCAAGTTATACAGGGCTTCGCCTCCAATCACACTGATTGCTTTGGCAACAGATTCTACTTGAGAAGGAAACCGAAACAGCGAGCTATTCGCCAGCCTTAGTACCTTCGCGGTAAGAGAGGGATCAGCACTTATAAGCTCGCCAATATCCTCGGCGCTGGAACGGGGATCGTCTAATGTTGAACGCAGGCGCACGCAAATATCCGGTAACGTAAATGATTTCGCGGCATACGAAACATACTTATCTAACGACATCTAGAAACTCTCAGTCTACTTTTTACAAACTCAAGGCCGCTTATTCTGAACTTGGCGGATCATCAAACAGCGTGAACTGCCCAATTGATTCCCCCAGCTCTTTTTGCTGTTGCTTGCGAGCGCGCGTCAGCACCGCTTTTTTGCGCCGAGCACAGGCGCTGATTATTTTACGTTTAGTTGCATCATCAACCTTAAGCCAGTACAGGCGCTCGTCGCGACTTCGATAGCACCCTTTACAGAACCCCCTTGGACCTGACTCACACACACCAATGCATGGGCTTGGAATTTCAAAAAACTCCAGCTGTTGGGATTGTGATTTTTGTTCCGTCATGTCAGTGGCATAACCTTCAAAAGGTGAAACGAATACCACTAGGGCTGCATTTTCAAGCAAGCAACAGTGGCCACGCTTTAGCTTTATCAATATAAATTAAAACGCATACTCCAACATCTAGCCACTAGACATTAGCAGTAAGGCATTCCAATCATCTAAGCCACGCTGCTTCAAAACTAAGCAATTCGACTCGCAGGCCTTTTCGATATGACAAAGCATAGCACGAAATACGGCCTGTTGACTGCTATACCATGTTCGAAAGCCTGATGCGCTAGTCGATAAGTGTGTATTCGATAGTAGAAACCACGCGCACTTTCTTTATATGTGGATGATGACTGTCGCGACTAGAAATACTGAACTGCCCTTGGTTAGCGCGCTTAATTTTGCCCAAAGTACTTTTTGAATCTTTGGCAAATTTTTCCGCAACCTCTCTCGCATTGAGCGTAGCTTCTTCAATCATTTCCGGCTTTACTTCGTTTAAGCGGGTAAATACATAGTCGGGCTGAGCGCGGTAGCTTTGGTCTGATAATACAATACCAGTTTTAATTAACTCCCCAATTTGCTGCATAAGCGCTCGCACCTTTTCAACATCATTTGAAAAGACAGTAACGGTTTGAATGGCACTGTAGCGAAATGGCGCTTTTTCACTACTTCCATATTGTTGTGCCAATTTGTCATTTATTTCTGGCTTTCCAATAGTAATGCTTTCTGCTGAAATGCCCTTCTCTTCTAAAAAGTTAGCTACCTGAAGGCTATTCTTTTCAATATGGTCATACAGTTGAGGTAAGTCATTGCCCGCGTCGACAAATTGAATAGGCCAAATAACCTGATCAGCAATGTATTCTCGCTCTGACAATCCTTTTACAGTTACTACTCTATCCCACGTTTGCATATCGTTCATGGCAGAAGATACCTGAACACCAAGCAAAGACACAGCAACCACCATGCCCATCGCCATTACTATCGCCGCACCTATTTTCATTCGAAACTCCATTCTTTCTGTTTTCAACAGGATACAAGCGAATATAAGCTTTTCGGTTTCACAAAACGAGATAAAAGCTGACCAATGGTGGCAAAAAAAAGGCCACTCAAATGAGTGGCCTAAAGAGCCCCTTAAGAGGGCAACGCTTGGGTAGACGGGAGAGTTAACCTTTACGCTGTATCAGGTAATAAAATACCGGAGTTAAGATAAGTCCAAATACGGTAACACCAATCATGCCTGAGAATACTGCCACACCCATGGCCTGACGCATTTCAGAGCCGGCACCGGTTGATACCGCCATTGGCAGTACACCCATGATGAAAGCAATGGACGTCATTAGTATTGGACGAAGACGTAAGCGACTTGCTTCTTTAATGGCTGAAAGCGCGTCCATCCCCTTGTCTTGTAGCTCTTTTGCAAACTCGACAATAAGAATGGCGTTCTTCGTTGCAAGGCCAACCAGTACAATCAAACCTATTTGGGTAAAAATATTGTTGTCGCCGCCATAAACTTGCACACCAATAAGCGCGCTCAGCAAGGTCATGGGAACAATCAATATGATTGCCAGTGGCAAACGCAGGCTTTCGTATTGTGCAGCCAGTACTAAGAACACCAAAAGCACAACTAATGGGAATACAAACGCTGATGCATTACCCGCTAATATTTGCTGATAGGTGATCTCAGTCCACTCGTAAGTCATGCCAAGTGGTAACGTTTCAGCCAGTATTTCTTCAATTGCTGCCTTCGCTTGGTCAGACGAATAGCCTGGCGCTGCTGCACCGTTTATTTCAGCGGTGACGTATCCGTTATAGTGCATAACACGGTCAGGGCCTGCACTGTGCTCAATGTTCAAGAATGAGCCAAGCGGGATCATCTCACCTTGTGCATTACGCACTTTGAACTGCGTAATGTTCTCAATATCCTGACGGTATTGGGCATCAGCTTGTACATTTACTTGGTAAGTTCTACCGAACAAGTTGAAGTCGTTCACGTACAACGAACCTAAGTAGCCCTGCATGGTGGTAAACAAGGTATCGATGTTCACACCTTGGCTTACCGCTTTTTCACGGTCTACATCCACATCGAGCTGAGGTACAGCAACAGTGAAGCTAGTGAATGCATCGGTAAGCGCTGGGTGTGCCCACGCTTTGCCAATCACTTCTTGCGTGACGCGCTCAAGTTCTTCAAAGCCTAGGTTCCCTCTGTCTTCGACCTGTAAACGGAAACCACCAATCGTGCCTAACCCCATTACTGGTGGCGGCGGGAATATTGCCACAAAGGCACCTTTTATAGACCCAAAGTTCTGGTTAAGCTGTGCAGCAATGGCGCCACCAGATAGATCAGGCGTCGTTCTTTTATCAAAGTCAGTCAGCGTTGCAAACAACACGCCTGAGCTTGGACTATTGGTAAACCCGTTAATATTCAAGCCAGGGAATGCAATTGCATCTTCAACACCAGGGTGTTCCATAGCAATACGAGACATTTCACGGATCACCTCTTCAGTTCTGTCTAAGCTTGCTGCATTAGGCAGTTGAGCAAAGGCGACCAAATACTGCTTATCTTGCGGCGGAACGTAGCCTGTTGGTGTATTGGCGAACTGGAAGTAAGTGAGCCCTAACAGACCCGCGTAAAGCACCATGATGATACTGCTCTTACGGATAAGCCCACCCACAGCACCAGTGTAGCGCTTTGAATTACGGTCAAAGAAACGGTTAAACGGTGAAAATACAAAGCGGCCAAACACTTTATCCATTAAACGGGTTAACCAGTCATTCGCTTTACCGTGAGGTTTCAACAGCAATGCAGATAACGCAGGGCTAAGCGTTAACGAGTTAATTGCAGAAATTACCGTAGAGATAGTAATTGTTAGGGCAAACTGCTTATAGAACTGCCCGGTAAGACCGCTCATGAAAGCAGTAGGTACGAATACCGCAGCAAGTACCAAGGTTGTGGCAATAATAGGACCGGTTACTTCTTTCATTGCCTGTACGGTGGCTTCAAACGGCGCTTTGCCTTCAGAAATATTACGCTCTACGTTTTCAACAACAACGATGGCGTCGTCCACAACAATACCGATTGCCAACACTAGACCAAACAGCGACAGTGCATTAAGCGAGAAGCCCATTAGCTGCATAAAGGCGAACGTTCCCACAAGTGAAATAGGCACTGCAACGAGTGGGATAATAGACGCACGCCATGTTTGTAAGAACAGTACAACAACAAGTACAACTAACAATACAGCTTCAAGAAGTGTGCTAATTACCGCTTCAATCGAACCGCGAACAAATACGGTAGGATCGTAGGCAATTTCGTATTCAAGGCCTTCAGGGAACGCCTTAGACAGTTCCGCCATACGAGCGCGAACGTCATCTGAAATTTGGATTGCATTAGAGCCTGGTGCTTGGAAAACCGGCACCGCTGCCGCAGGGTTATTGTTAATAAGTGAACGCAGTGCATAAAACTCAGAACCTAGTTCGATACGCGCAACGTCTTTAAGACGGGTTATTTCACCATTCTCACCCGACTTAACAATAATATTTTCAAATTCGGCTTCATCTTTTAAACGGCCGCGCACATTGATAAGCAGCTGAAATTCGCTGGTACCCGTAGGCTGTGCGCCTAGGCTACCTGCCGCCGCTTGCTGGTTTTGGTCGGCAATAGCTGCTGCCACATCGCCAGGGTTTAACTGGAGCGCAGCCAGTTTGTTAGGGTCTAACCATACTCGCATGCTGAATTCACCAGCACCGAACAGGCGCACTTGCCCAACGCCATTGATTCGCGCTAGCTCGTCTTTAACAAACTGATCAGCATAGTTTGAAAGATAAAGCATGTCATAACGATTATCAGGCGACGTCAGGTGCACTACCATGGTTAAATCTGGTGACGATTTTTCAGTTACCACACCTAAGCGCTGCACTTCTTGAGGTAAACGCGGTGTCGCGCGATTTACACGGTTTTGCACCAGCGTTGTGGCTTCATCTGGATCCGTACCAATGGCAAACGTAATTGTTAGCGTCATACGGCCATCACTGGTTGCCTGTGATGACATATACAGCATGTTTTCAACACCGTTAATTTCTTGTTCTAGCGGCGTTGCAACTGTTTCGGCGATAACTTCTGGGTTTGCACCGGGATAATTCGCAGTTACCACCACGGTAGGCGGCACTACTTCTGGATATTCAGTGATAGGTAGTTGCCAGACAGCAATTGCACCACCTATAAAAATAAGTAGGGAAAGCACGCCCGCAAAAATCGGGCGGCTAATGAAAAACTGCGAAATGTTCATTACTTAAGACCTGCTGTTGCTGTACCTGCGGCAAATGAACCACCAGATAAAACATCCTCATACTGCGCCATGTTTTGGGTTACTTGTGTTGCATTATCAACACGTGACTGCCAGCTAGATAAGTTTGCCAGAGCATCTTCATCACCCATAGGCACTTCGTTAGCGGCAACTTGGGCACCGGGGCGAACGCGCTGTAAGCCATCAACCACAATGGTGTCGTTTACGTTCAAGCCGCTTGTGATGATGCGCATGCTTCCCACTTTGTCGCCTAGCTTAACCGCACGGTATTCCACTTTACTTTCGTCGTTTACAACCAGTACAAACTTATTATTAAGATCTGTGCCGATAGCTTTTTCTTTAATAAGAATGCCCTGTTCATCGGTGTCACCTGCCAATTTTAAGTGTGCAAATAATCCCGGAATTAAGCGACCTTCTTCATTATTGAATACGGCACGAACGCGAAGTGTGCCGGTGCTACCGTTAACCTGGTTGTCGATAAAATCAATTTGACCCCAGTGGTTATAATCAGACTCGTTAGCAAGGCGCATCGCTACTGGCTGCTCGCTCACTGCTGTTGAAGCCGCTGATTTATCGGTTAGATAGTTTAGGTAGGTCTGCTCATCAATATCGAAATACGCATATAAACGGTCGGTTGATACGATACGAGTCAACTCTGTTTGTCCTGCGGTAACAAAGTTACCTTCAGTGATGTTTGCGCGAGAAATACGTCCAGAAATAGGTGCTTCAACACGAGCAAAGCCACGGTTTAGGCGCGCTACTTCAAGTGCGGCTTGCGTTTGGTTTAAGTTAGCAAGCGCTTGGTTTTTCTCAGCTAAACGGGCATCAAGAACTTCTTCAGAAACCGCCTGGGTTTTACGAAGTTTAAAAGCACGGCTATAGTTTTGCTCAGCCAACTGAACGCGACTTTTGGCTTCTTCAAGCTGTGCAGTCAATCGATCAACTTCTGCTTTAAACGTGCGGTTATCAATTAAGAATAGGGTTTGCCCTTGTTCGACATATTCGCCTTCATCAAATGCAACAAAGTCAATATAGCCCGACACGCGAGGGCGAAGCGCAACAATTTGCGGAGACTCTAAACGACCTGTAAAATTATCCCACTCGGTTAAACGCTGAGACACTACCGTTGCCACATCAACAGGAACACCAGCATTTGCGCCAGCGCTCATTGATTGACTTGGATCCTGCTCGTCACCACCGCATGCAGCGACAAGCGCAGTTAGGCTTACTATTGCCAATAAACGGGTAAAAGTTTTCATTGCAAGATTCTCTTAAAAATTAAACTAAAGTTTGATGCTGTGCATTATGCATCGCCACCAACAATAAAAATAATTATCTTTTTATATGCAACATATCACATGATGTTATATATTGAAGATCGGGCTGACAGAGACAACTGCTTTTAAAAATTTAGAAGAATGGTTTCGCAGAGAAAATGAGAATAACCGTATAAAAAGCGAGAGCTTAGAGAAATCAACGGTTACAGCGATGTAGTGTACCAGTGTCCCTCGTCGCATTCATTTGGAAAATAAATGCTTTTAGCTATAACCTATAACTAAACTATGTCAGTTAAATTACATAGCCAAAAACGAAGTAAACGGCAGCTTTTTTCATTGTTCGATAGGTGAAAGTAGACTGTCCGCAATAGACACCGGAGACAACCATGCGTCCACATGATTTAAATTTATTGATGATTTTTGATGCCATCATGACCGAGGGTGCAATTACCCGCGCAGCTGACAGGCTGTCGATGACGCAACCTGCGGTATCTAACGCACTCTCTCGTATGCGCACAGCCTGGAAAGATGAACTGTTCGTTAAAGACGGCCGCGGTATTCAACCTACCTCATTTGCTAAAAATTTATGGAGCCAGATTCAGGGCCCTTTAGGCGAGCTCGAAGTCGCCGTTAACCCAACTGACTTTAACCCTGCAACGGCTAAGCGTACTTTTCGTATAGCTGCAACTGACAGCATCGTTTCTATGGTGTGGGGGCCGCTACGCAAAGTTATTGAGAATGAAGCGCCTGGTATTAACATCCATGCCATTCCTAATTACGACATGGAAACCGATAAAATACTCAAAGATGCTGAAGCAGAGCTCACTTTCTCAAAATATCAGGAGCCTGGCTCTGTTATTCGTGCCGAACATGTTCTCGACCCAAGCTGGGTTGTGGTAATGCGCCCCGATCATCCATTAGCAAAATCTCAATTGACCTTAGAAGACTTTGTTGCGGCAGACCACCTTCTAGTTTCTGTTACAGGTGATGTGACTGGCCCTACAGATCAGGTGCTGGCGAATTTAGGCCTTAAGCGCCGCGTGGCAATGTCAGTAAACCAGTTTTATAACGCTACACCGTTATTAAAAGAGAGCAACCTTATTTGTGTAGCACCATCTTTGGTAATGGAAAAAGAAATTTTCTCAGGGGAATTGGCGGTATTTGAAACGCCAATAGAAATTGTCAGCTCTCCGCTGTCTGTAATGTGGCACAAACGTCAGGATCAAGACGCGGGCTTACAGTGGCTTAGAGGTCTCGTGGTTAGATTTATTCGCGAGCGTGTACAACGTCATGAAATGCTGCTCTCTCAATGCTGTAGAAAAGCCTATTGCGCCGAAACGGTTAAACGCTTTATGGACCAGCGCAATATGGACTGTGAAGAATTTACGCCAGCGCATTTGAAGACGCCCAGCAATGATGAAATGGACAAAAGACTCGACACCGTAGCGGTAGGAAAAGAAACGGCTTAATACTAGCCTGCTTAGATAACTACCCACTCGGCGAGACTTAACATGTTCGTCATCGCGTTGTGTTATCGCAGGTAAAGTGGTTCAAAAGCATTCAAAGCCCTAATAAAAAAACCGCTCAATGAGCGGTTTTTTCGTAGTTCGAACAAAGAAGCTAATTTACTTCTTTTTCTTCGCTTTCGGGTTTGGCAGGTCAGTAATACTTCCTTCGAAGATTTCAGACGCAAGACCAATTGATTCGTTAAGCGTTGGGTGAGCGTGGATAGTCAATGCTACGTCTTCAGCGTCAGCACCCATCTCAATAGCTAGGCCGATTTCGCCAAGCATTTCGCCCGCGTTGGTACCTACCATAGCACCACCGATTACGCGGCCCGTTTCTTTTTCGAAAATCATCTTAGTCATACCGTTAGTTGCATCAGATGCAATTGCACGGCCTGAAGCAGCCCATGGGAACGTTGCTGTTTCATAGCTTACGCCCTGCTCTTTCGCTTCTTTTTCAGTTAGACCAACCCAAGCAACTTCTGGCTCAGTGTACGCTACTGAAGGAATAGCACGTGGGTCGAAGTAATGCTTCTGTCCAGCAATAACTTCTGCTGCAACGTGACCTTCATGAACCGCTTTGTGCGCAAGCATTGGCTGACCTACAAGGTCACCGATTGCGAAGATGTGGTCAACGTTAGTACGCATTTGCTTATCAACGTTGATGAAGCCACGCTCGTCAACGTTTACGCCAGCTGCATCTGCGCCAACTAGCTTACCGTTTGGCTTACGACCAACAGCAACAAGTACCTTGTCGTAGCGCACTGGCTCAGCAGGTGCGTTCTTACCTTCAAATGTTACGTACAAGCCATCGTCTTTTGCTTCAACCGCAGTCACTTTGGTTTCAAGCATGATGTTAAACTTGTCTTTGTAGTCTTTCATGAACACTTTCATGATGTCTTTGTCAGCTGCTGGAATTAGCTGGTCTAAGAATTCTACTACATCAATGTTCGAGCCAAGTGCTTCGTACACAGTACCCATTTCTAGACCGATGATACCACCGCCTAGTACTAGCATTTTCTCTGGAATGTCTTTCATTTCCAGTGCGCCAGTTGAGTCAATTACACGATCATCTTCTGGGATGAACGGTAGGCTTACTGGCTCAGAACCCGCAGCAATAATCGCTTTCTCGAAAGTAATAGTAGTAACGTCGTCACCATTTTTTACTTCTAGGGTGTTTGCGCCTGTAAATTTACCGAAGCCTTGTACATGCTTGGTTTTACGCATTTTAGACATACCGCTAAGGCCATTCGTTAATTGCTTAACAACGCCGTCTTTGTATTCGCGGATTTTATCTAAATCGATGGTAGGCTCGCCAAACGATACACCGTGGCTAGCAAGGTGCTTCGCTTCTTTCATCACTTTAGCAACGTGAAGAAGGGCTTTTGAAGGGATACAGCCAACGTTAAGACAAACACCACCAAGCGTGTCGCGTGAGTCTACGATAACTGTTTCAATACCTAAGTCAGCCGCACGGAATGCTGCTGAATAACCGCCAGGGCCGCCGCCCAGTACCACCAATTGCGTTTTAATTTCGCTCATTGTGAACCTCAATCCTGTTCTTGTAGGGTCATGCTATTACTTTTGTGTAATAGCATAACCTAAATGCCACCAAATGGGCTTATAAAATCGTCGAAAATGTTACTGATATTGTAAACTTTTTCGACCTTTTATTTAAAGTATGATTCTGCGTAAGTCAGTTAGGTTTGCAGCAACCTCAGTAGAGAATCTTGCACCTACCGCACCGTCGATGACTCGGTGGTCGTATGACAGGCTTAGCGGCACCATTAAGCGCGGCTCAAACTCTTTACCATTCCACTTAGGCTTCATCTCAGACTTAGACACACCTAATATGGCGACTTCTGGTGCATTTACAATAGGCGTAAACGCCGTGCCACCAATACCACCTAGACTAGAGATGGTGAACGTTCCACCCTGCATGTCAGCCGCTTTAAGCTTGCCTTCACGGGCTTTCTTAGATGTTTCAATAAGCTCTTGAGACAGCTGCTCAATACCTTTCTTATTCACGTCACGAATAACAGGTACAACAAGGCCTCCCGGTGTTTCAACCGCAATACCAATGTTGATAAACTTCTTAATGATTAAGCTCTCGCCATCGTCAGACAGTGATGAGTTGAAAACTTCGTATTTCTCAAGCGCCTTCGCTACCGCTTTCATAACGAATACTAGTGGCGTGATCTTAAGACCAGACTTAATTTTCGCGTGGTAAGCGTTTTGCTCTTTACGGAATTCTTCAACTTCAGTGATATCTGCTTCGTCGAACTGCGTTACGTGCGGGATAGTCGCCCAGTTACGGTGTAAGAACGGTCCAGAGATCTTTTGAATTCGAGAAAGCTTTTGTTCTTCAATCTCACCAAACTTGCTGTGATCAACAGGCTTAACCGGCACGATTTGAAGTACGTTGTCGCCCACAGGCGCACTGCCTGAAGCTGCTGATGTGCGAGGTTTCGCAAGCTCAGCTTTCACATAGGCTTGAACGTCTTCTTTCAAGATACGGTTTTTAGGGCCAGAGCCGTTAACTTGAGTCAGGTCTACACCAAACTCACGAGCAATACGGCGAACCGAAGGAGAAGCATGTGCTTTACCTGTATTCTTGGCTTCTGGTGCAGGAGGCACTGGAGAACGACCTTGCGAAGCTTCCTGTTGTGACTCTTGTTGAGTCTCGTCTTGCTGTGAGTCTTGTTTAGTCTCTTCTTGCTTAGGCGCTTCAGCAGGCTTTCCAGCTGCACTTGAAGACGAACCACCGCTGGTCTCAAGCTTAACAACCAAGGTGCCTTGCTTAACTTTGTCGCCCGCTTTGATAAAGACTTCTTTAATCGTACCTGCATGTGTTGAAGGCACATCCATGGTCGCTTTATCAGTTTCTAGCGTAATTAGGCCGTCTTCTTTTTCAACGGTGTCGCCAACCGATACAAGTACATCGATAACGTCAACTTCACCGTCTTCACCAATGTCTGGTACAGCAACTTCGATAGTCTCGCTACCTGCAGACGCCGCTGGTGCTGATTCTTGCTTTGAACTTTCCTGCGCAGCCGGTGCAGATGCTTCAGAAGAAGCATCGCTAGACGCCGATTCACTTGAAGACGAGCCTGAGCCCGCTACTTCAAGCTTGATCACAACCGTACCTTCTTTCACTTTATCGCCAGTACTGATGAATACTTCTTTCACCGTACCTGCATGTGTTGAAGGAACGTCCATGGTTGCTTTATCGGTTTCAAGGGTAATTAGTCCATCTTCTTTTTCGATGGTGTCGCCCACTGAAACCAATACGTCGATTACGTCTACTTCGTCGTCAGAACCGATATCCGGTACTGCAACTTCAATCACTTCGCTGCTGCCAGACGCAGCTGGCGCTGCTTCTGACTTGCTTTCGTCTTTTGGTGCTTCTTCTTGCTTAGGTGCATCTTCTTTAGAAGATTCATCTGAAGCGCTTTCTTCAGACGCGCCTTCATCGGCACTGTCACCATTGGCAACTTTCATTTCACCAATCACATCGCCTTCTTTGATTTTATCGCCTACTGATACAGACAGGCTTACAATCTCACCTTCAAACGGTGCTGGGATGTCCATTGACGCCTTGTCACTTTCAACAGTAACAACGCCTTCATCAGCCTCAATGTTGTCGCCTACGGCAACACATAGCTCGATAACTTCAACTTCGTCACCGCCTACGTCGGGTACGATAATCTTTTGAATATCTGACATATGTAAAATACCTTATCTGGCTTACGCGTAAAGTGGGTTAAGTTTTTCAGCGTTAATTTCAAAACGCTTAATGGCTTCTGCTACCACTTTCTTCTCAACGTCACCGCGCTGAGCCAATTCGTAAAGTGATGCCACCACAATGTATGACGCATTAACTTCAAAGTGAGTACGCAAGTTTTCACGGCTATCGCTTCGACCGAAACCGTCTGTACCTAGGCATCGGTATTCAGTTTCGATAAACGCACGTACTTGGTCTGAGTAGTTCTTCACATAGTCAGTGGCAGAAATCGCAGGACCTGCATCTTTCGTAATTACCTGACCAATGTAAGGTACTTTTTGCTCAGCTTCTGGGTTTAGCATGTTCCAGCGTGCTACGTCTTGACCTTCACGCGCTAGCTCGTTGAACGAGGTCACTGAGTAAACGTCAGAAGATACGTTGTAGTCGTCACAAAGAATTTGTGCCGCTTTACGCACTTCGTTCAAGATAGTGCCTGAGCCCATCAACTGAACATTCAGCTTAGACTTGTCATTTTCAACGCGCTCTAGCTTGTAAATGCCTTTAATGATTTGCTCAGCAATATCATCGCCTTCAGGCATTTCTGGGTGTTGATAGTTTTCGTTCATCAATGTTAGGTAATAGAAAATATTCTCGTTATTACCGTACATGCGACGTAGACCGTCTTGAACGATAACTGCTACTTCGTAGCCATACGTTGGGTCGTAAGTAATACAGTTAGGAATTAGGTTCGCTTGAACATGTGAGTGGCCGTCTTGGTGCTGTAGACCTTCACCGTTAAGTGTGGTTCTACCCGCAGTTGCGCCTAAAAGGAAACCACGTGCTTGGCTATCGCCTGCTGCCCACGCCAAGTCACCAACACGTTGGAAACCAAACATCGAGTAGTAGATGTAGAACGGAATAGTGGTAGCGTTACACGTTGAGTAAGACGTACCCGACGCAACCCACGATGCCATTGCACCTAGCTCGTTAATACCTTCCTGTAATACCTGACCTTTCTTATCTTCGCGATAGTAAGCGACTTGGTCGGCATCTTGAGGTACGTACTTCTGGCCTTCATTGGCGTAGATACCTACCTGACGGAATAAGCCTTCCATACCGAATGTACGGGCTTCATCAGGAATAATTGGCACAATACGCTTACCAATTTTCTTATCTTTCAATAGCGCGTTAAGTACACGTACAAAGGTCATGGTTGATGATACTTGACGGTCGCCAGAACCTTTTAAGATGGCGTCGAATGCACTTAGCTCAGGAACTTCCAACTGTTCTTCAGCTTGTTCGCGACGCGATGGTAGGTAACCACCTAGTGCTTCACGACGTGCGCGAAGGTACTTCATTTCTTCGCTGTCTTCGTCAAACTTGAAGTAAGGCAGGTCAGCAATCTTGTCGTCCGCTACCGGAATGTTGAAACGGTCACGGAATACTTTGATTGAATCAACGTCCATTTTCTTAACGTTGTGCGCTACGTTTTGTGCTTCGCCTGATGCACCTAGACCGAAACCTTTAACCGTTTTAGCAAGGATTACCGTTGGACGACCTTTCGTATCAATGGCTTTTTGGTAAGCCGCGAATACTTTAACTGGATCGTGACCACCACGGTTCAAACGCCAGATGTCATCGTCAGACATGTTCGCTACAAGCGCCGCTGTTTCAGGATACTTGTTAAAGAAGTTCTCGCGAGTGTATTTACCGCCTTTGGCTTTACAGTTCTGGTATTCACCGTCTACCGTTTCACCCATAAGCTGAATTAGCTTGCCAGATTTATCACGAGCCAGTAGCTCATCCCAGTAGCTACCCCAAATAACTTTCACTACTTCCCAGCCAGCGCCACGGAACGTACCTTCAAGTTCTTGGATAATTTTGCCGTTACCACGTACCGGACCGTCTAGACGCTGAAGGTTACAGTTGATAACAAACGTTAGGTTGTCTAGGCCTTCACGAGAAGCAAGACCAATTGCACCCAAGCTCTCTGGCTCATCACACTCACCGTCACCCATGTAGCAGTAAACGCGCTGACCTGAACAGTCTTTGATACCACGGTTAGTTAGGTACTTAAGGAAGCGCGCTGTGTAGATAGCTTGAAGTGGACCAAGACCCATAGATACGGTTGGGAATTGCCAGTAGTCTTTCATCAAGTGAGGGTGTGGGTAAGACGATAGACCATCGCCAGCACACTCTTGACGGAAGTTGTTTAACTGTTCTTCAGTTAAGTTGCCTTCCATATATGAGCGCGCATAAATACCTGGAGAAATATGACCCTGTGCGAAAATAAAGTCGCCGCCTTGATTCTCGTTAGGCGCTTTGAAGAAGTGGTTAAAGCCTACATCGTAAAGCATAGCCGATGATGCGAAGCTACCAATGTGGCCACCAAGCTCTAGGTCTTTCTTAGATGCACGCAATACAATCATTAGTGCGTTCCAACGAATAGCGGCACGGATGCGCGCTTCGATGGTCAAGTCGCCTGGCATTTTTGGCTCTTGCGCTGCTGGGATAGTATTGATGTAGGCAGTAGTTGCGTCATACGGTAGATGCGCTCCGCTGCGACGTGCTTTATCAATAAGTTTTTCGAGTAAATAGTGGGCGCGTTCTACGCCTTCCTCTTCTAAAACCGACTCAAGCGCATCAATCCACTCTTTAGTTTCTTGAGGATCTACATCTTGGTGCATCATATCAGACATGGTGCCATCCTATTTTTTGCTTATATAGAAAATCCTCCCTTAGCATTGCCTTTACTCTTAAAGGCGCTAAAAGAAGGAAAACTAAATTACGTTGTACTCACAGTGACCCAATCTGGCTCACCTGCTTTTGCAGTGGCACAGGAAAAACCTGACCGGCCTCTGCGAATGAATAGCTATCTAGCCCTTATCTTATAAAAAGTCAGACTAGTAACTAAATCTCTAATCGTCGCAATGCGCGCTGTACGCGGGTATCGCGTTGATTAATGGTTAATAGCGTTTTTTCAATAAACGCCAAATGCGTATTACATGCCTGACGCGCAGCTTCAGGGTCGCGAGAAGCAATGGCTTCTACAATTTCACGACGCTGCTTAGCAATGTCTTCCACCGCTTCAGGGTGCGCTGCCAGCATGTCAAAGTTTCGTTCAATATTGTCCACCAGCATGCTTTGCATGGTGCTCATTACGTGCAACAACACCATATTGTGTGATGCTCTTGCCATAATGATATAAAACTGTCCTAGCGCCTCAGCTTGGGCACGCTTGCTTTCGTGCGCTTTAGGCGTAGGTACGTCGTTCAGCGCTTGCTTCAATGCGTTGTAATCTTCAGGTTGACCACGAAGTGCCGCGTAGTACGCCGCCATCCCTTCAAGCGCATGACGAAATTCAAGCAAATCAAATTGAGTTTCAGGACGCTGGCTAACTAAGTCCATTAGGGGGTCTGTCATGGCTGAGTTAAGGTTGCGATTAACAAACGTACCGCCGCCTTGCTTACGTTCTACCAACCCACGTGCCTGTAAATTACCAATGGCTTCCCTAAGCGAAGGTCGCGATACATCAAATTCAAGCGCAAGCTCTCTCTCTGGCGGTAATTTCTGACCAGCCAATAACGTACCGTCGAGTATCATTGACTCGAGTTGCTCGGTAATCACATCAGAGAGTTTTTTTCGCTGCTGCCGCATGCGCGCTACGTATCCTTTTATTTAAACCGTGCTCTATAACAATAGCGACGTTATAAGAGCGGTGAATGTAAAAAATAATCGTGGAATATTTAATCACAAACACAATTGGTAATACCATTTTACCTATCTAGTTTAAGGCAGATCGATTTCGAGGTAAATACTCACAAGCATAGCAAAGCATTTATCTTTTGCTGGGTGTTAAGCTTTATTGTTGAATTTGTTAAGAAAAATCAGTAACCACAAACTGGTCTGATGAGGAAGGGAGAATGCAGTAATAGGGGCAAAGCGCCTGATCTACATACAATTAATAAATAGACCAAACGCCCTTCTAAGCCAAGTAGGCTAGTAAATGTTAAAAATAATGACTATGCAAGACTGCCTACAAGCGTGAGCGCTGATGTTATTACAAGAAGAAAAATAACATTACGTTTTGCTAACTTTACAAGCACCTTCGGTTCTATTGCTGCATTTTCAGCCTGCAACTGCTGTTCATCAGGCGTTAGAATCTCAGCTTTCGAAGAAATATGTGTAAGCACATCGTATGCAGATACATCGAACTGAAGTGCATACTTAATCCACTCAGGCAACGCTCGTGAGAAATGTCCCATCATCAACATGCCAAAAGCGGTAACGCGAACAGGAACATAATCAAGCGCAAACATTAATCTTCCCGCAGCGGCTTTTAAAGGGTGATTTGCATCACACAATGCCTCGGTTGTGCTTCGGCTCAAGCTATAAAACAGCGCGCCAGGTGCACCAAAAGCAATAAACCACAGCATCACAGCGGCATAGTGTTGATAGTTAAGCCAGGTAAGGTGTTGGCCAAAAGTTTTGCCTTCTGTACCCGCACTTCCGTCACTGTCTGATTGACTTGCACAATGCCCTAATTGGTCGGTGTACATACTGCACGCCTGAAGGTCACCTCGGTCAGCAGCATTCAAAAAACTCTTGTAGACGGCTCGCAATGCGGGGCAGCCAATACAGATGAACAAAATTATGCTTTGCTCTATAAACGTAAGAAATGCGCCAAGTACCCAGTATTCAATTGCTCCCAGCACTACTGCGGGAAGTAAAAGATAGAAATAAAGTGCTGTGGATGAGACCTTTTTACTCCCCTCCTCACCTTCATTTCCTTCTTGAAACTTAATCAACCCTTTATCTTGAAGAAAAGCACGATATTGAGCGGCATACTTTTCAATATGCCAATTAGGTGTTTTGGTTATCAACCGCTCGAGGCTGAGTACTAATAGCAAGCTCATTAACATCATAGGTATTGAGTTTCCTTTTTTCTGCAGTGCGGATTAATTAAATTATTTAAACCCAGCAACGCGCATTCTATATCTTGCCCAATCGAAAGCTGCACCAGGGTCAGTTTTTCGCCCTGGTGCTATATCATTATGGCCTACGATACGCCCTAAAGTGATCCGAGGATAGTATCTCGTAATAAAATCAGTGAGTTCGCCAAGGGCTTGGTACTGTGCATCGGTGTAAGGCAACGTATCAGTACCTTCAAGTTCAATACCTATGGCATAGTCGTTACAGCGGCTGCGGCCTTGAAATGAAGACAGGCCCGCGTGCCATGCCCGCTGTTCAAAGGGTACAAATTGCTCTATTTCGCCCGTTCGATAAATTACACAATGAGCAGAGACCCGTAACCCAGCAATTTCTCTATAAAAAGGATGTTCATCAGGATTGAGGGTTCCGGTAAACAATTGGCGAATGCCCGGCGTACCAAACTGTGAAGGAGGTAGTGAAATATTGTGAATCACTAACAGGCTAACGTCTGTGCTGTCAGGACGAGCATCATAATGCGGACTTGCTGTGTACTTTGCTTCGTTGTAAAGCACCATAGTATTTGCTTCGATAATTGATTTTCTGGGTAATAGCCTACATTGTATATGGATATAAGTGTATAGGGCTATACATTGCATTCTAGCAAGCTAATCAGCACGTTAGTCCTTTGCTTAAGAGATTACGCCGAGTATTTAGCGATACGAAAAGCGGTGCACCACTATTATAAGAAAGGTAGAAGCATGAATGAACAACAAGACCCGACAGCGTCAACGGGTAAATGGATGGTTGCGCTTGCTTGGATTTGCGGTTTTGGTCTACTGGTTTTTATTTTCTCAGATCTTCTAGAAAAACAAATTAACCCAAATAGCGAACCAACATCAGAGCGTATTGGTTCACAGACCGAAGTCCGACTTAAGCAAAATCGCCAAGGTCACTATGTGACAACAGGTTATATTAATGGTGAGGAAGTCGTATTTCTTGTTGATACGGGTGCCACTGACGTAGCCGTTCCTGCTCATTTGGCTAATAAGCTTCAACTCAAAGCGGGTCGAGAAGGGTTAGCCAGCACAGCTAACGGCGTTGTAAGAGTCGCCGAATCGACTATTGAAACTTTGCGCATTGGTGAAATTGTGGTGCGCGATGTAAAAGCAAACTTAAACCCCGGTATGCAAGATGACCATATATTGCTGGGAATGAGTGTTCTTCGCCAATTAGAGTTTACTCAGCGCGGAGAATGGTTAATATTGCGTACCCTTTAAATACACAGATAGCATAGATCATAGCGATGAAGATGACATCACCAGACATGCAAGCGATTCGAGAGCAAGTATCGAACGCGCTTATTGAAGATCTTGGCGGCGAATTAAATGCTGCAAACGACATTACGGCGAACCTGATAGATGAAAGCGTTAATGCAAAAGCCACTATTATTACGCGAGAGCCTTGTGTGGTTTGTGGAATCGCATGGGCAAATCAAGCATTTGCACTAATCGACGAGTCGGTGTCGCTAACGTGGCATGTAAAAGATGGTGACAAAGTTGATGCCAACACCGTAATGGTTAGTTTGGAAGGCTCTGCTCGCGCGATATTGACGGCAGAACGTACGGCGCTTAACTTCCTACAAACCCTGTCGGCAACCGCCACTGTTACTGCCTTTTACGCTAAGTATTTAGATGGCTCCAACACTAAAATTCTCGATACCCGCAAAACGTTGCCAGGTTTGCGGCACGCACAGAAATACGCGGTGCGTTGTGGTGGTGGTCAAAACCATCGTGTGGGTTTGTTCGATGCATTCTTAATTAAGGAAAACCACATATTTTCTTGCGGAAACATCGAAAAAGCCGTAAGCCGAGCGAAAACAATGATGCCGGGCAAGCCCGTTGAAGTAGAGGTAGAGAATTTAACCGAGCTTGAACAAGCCCTTGGTGCAGGTGCCGATATTGTCATGCTGGATAATTTTTCTAACGAACAGATCCAACAGGCAGTAGCGCTCAACAAAGGTCAATGTAAACTGGAAGTATCAGGAAACATTACTGATGAACGACTGGCGTCTCTCGCTAAGCTAGGCGTAGATTACATTTCATCTGGAGCTTTAACCAAGCACGTTCAGGCCATTGATTTGTCGCTGCGCATTAATTTGTCATAGCAGAGCAAGAAAGATAAAGAGCCAAATTAAAAGCTGTAAAGGTGGATTTAACATTAGGTAAGCGAATGTGTTGCTTATCCCCTTGTACTTCCACCTTTATAACGCGGCTTCTTTGTTGCACGTGTTTTATTATAAAGCTAAAGTGTTTCAGTGAAATTTACGTTATCGCGATTATCACTTTCCTATACTGTGGCTTTAATTACTGAGACCTTAATGGTTGAGGTTGCACAGTGATTTTAAATCACCGAGTAGATGTATAATTTACAATACGATTACTCGTCATTCTGTTCAGTCATTTCTCGATAATGCTTTTTGTGTATAGATAGGCATACGCACTTAAGTCATTAACTTTTATACGAAAGTTCAAGTGATAAAGCCTGCCAAGGCACGGCGAACCGTGTCATACTGAAAAAGCTAGACATAGGTATATTTGCCTATACTTGTCAGTAACAAATAAAATTCTATACTGAGTATCAAGTACCAGGGGCGTTAAATGGACGACTCGGGTATAAACGTCAATTTGAATTAGATTTAAACTTTACGTGTTATACACGTCCCGGAGAAAAACCATGATGAACATGAATACTAAAAACCAAAAAGGTTTCACCCTAATCGAACTAATGATTGTTGTTGCAATCATCGGTATCCTTGCAGCAATCGCACTTCCTGCTTACCAAAACTACACGCAAAAAGCGCGTTTTACTGAAGTTACCAATGCAACAGCAGCTGTAAAATCAGCAGTCGAAGTTTGTGCTCAAACCACTAACGATCTTGCTAACTGTGTACAGAATACGAACGGCATTCCAGCTACAGTTGAAGCATCTGCGGAAAATGCTGATCCTGATATCGTAGGCGTTACAACTGGTGCTAACGGCGTAATCACTGCAACTGCACATGGCGATATGGATGTACCAGCGCCTGGAACGTACGTTTTGACTCCAGCCCTTAACGGTGGTCGAGTAACGTGGACAGCAGTGTGCACACCAGCCACTCTTTGTTAATCTCGAAAGATTAGATTCCGAAAGCCCAGTTATATACTGGGCTTTGTTGTTTAAAGAGAGAAAACTCAATGGCGAAAGCAGCATCTACATTTACATGGCAAGGAAAGGATCGCCATGGACAAAGCCGTAAAGGAGAAGTTTCTGCATCTTCTCTTTCGGAAGCTAAAAATATCCTTCGTCGCCAAGGAATTTCCGCTAATAAAGTAAAAAAACTTTCAACACCTCTTTTTGGGGGTGACAAAAAAATTACAGCTGCTGATATTTCTGTAATCTCAAGGCAAATAGCAACGATGCTAGCAGCAGGTGTAACTTTAATTCAGTCTTTAGATATGATCTCTCAAGGCCATGATAAGGCAAAGATGAGAAAGCTTCTTGGGGAAGTCACGGATGAAGTAAAGTCTGGAAACCCTTTATCCAGTGCGCTGAGAAAGCATCCCGAATATTTCGATGATCTGTATTGTGATTTAGTTTATACCGGCGAACAGTCAGGCGCACTCGAGACCATTTACGATCGTATTGCTACCTATAAAGAAAAGGCTGAAGCACTTAAGTCAAAAATTAAAAAAGCGATGTTTTACCCAGTCGCCGTCGTCGTTGTTGCATTCATAGTTACGACTATCTTACTTATTTTTGTTGTACCACAATTTGAAGAGATTTTTAGCAGTTTTGGCGCAGAGCTTCCCGCCTTTACACAGTTCGTACTCGCAATTTCACGATTTGTTCAAGACTATGGTGTTTTCATAGCGATCGGTATTGGAATTGGTGGATACCTTTTTGCTAGAGCTTACAAAAAAAGTCAAAAACTGCGCGACAATATTGACCGCAATATTTTAAAAACACCGGTGGTTGGAGAAATTCTAAAAAAAGCCAGCATTGCGCGCTTTACCCGAACCCTAGCCACGACCTTCGCAGCAGGTGTGCCGCTTATTGGCGCACTAGAATCCGCCGCCGGAGCTTCGGGCAACGCGGTATACCGCGATGCCATTTTATACATGCGTAAAGAAGTGGCAGGCGGTATGCCTATGCACGTTGCAATGCGCGCTACACAAGTATTCCCTGACATGGTGACGCAGATGATTGCCATTGGTGAGGAGTCGGGCGCGGTTGATGAAATGCTTAGTAAGATTGCCACCATATACGAAGCTGAAGTCGATGATATGGTAGACGGTCTAACCAGCCTACTTGAACCTATGATCATGGCCGTACTTGGCGTGGTAATCGGCGGCTTGATTGTGGCTATGTACCTCCCTATATTCGAAATGGGTAACGTGGTATAACGTGGCTCAGCACTAAAAGAACGAAAATCAACAATCATAAGAACCACATACCATGGACGCGATAATTACGCTTAGTCAGCTTTACCCTGCTGTATTCTATTCCCTAGTCTTTTTTGTAAGCTTAATGGTTGGCAGTTTCTTGAACGTGGTGATTTACCGCTTGCCTATTATGATGGAACGCAGCTGGCAGCAAGAGTACCAAAGCTATTTTAGCGAGGGTGAGCCGACACCTCACGATAAAAACTCATCAGCGTCAGAAGAAGTATTTAACCTTGTAAAACCAGACAGCACATGTCCTAGCTGCGGTCACAAGATTCGCGCATGGGAAAATGTTCCTGTTATTAGCTACCTGTTCCTTAAAGGTAAATGCGCTAAATGCAAAGTTGGAATATCAGTTCGTTACCCGCTGGTTGAATTGTTTACTGCTTTAGCCTGTACGTTTGCGGCCTATCAATTTGGTGTCACATCGCAAGCACTATGGGCCGTATTGTTTACCTACATACTCGTTGCTCTGCTGTTTATTGACTTAGATAAGATGCTATTACCTGACCAGTTGACACTGCCTCTACTGTGGTTAGGGTTACTGTTAAGCACGCAACACATTTTTGTAGGCACCAACGACGCTATTATTGGCGCAGCGGCGGGTTACTTAAGTTTATGGTCTGTTTATTGGCTATTTAAACTTGCCACTGGCAAAGAAGGCATGGGCTATGGTGATTTCAAGCTGCTCGCCGCACTTGGCGCTTATACGGGCTGGCAAGGTTTGCCCATTATTATTTTGCTCTCTTCGTTTGTTGGTGCAATTGCAGGCATACTCATAATGGTGATTCAAAACAAAGGTAAGTCGTTGGCAATTCCTTTTGGTCCCTATCTCGCAGTGGCGGGTTGGCTGACACTGCTTTTTAAAGATGCCATTATTACCACCTATCTTGATTACGTACTTTAGTTGGAAGGTGCCGGCATTATGAATAAGCAGACCTCCTTTGTAGTAGGCCTTACTGGCGGGATAGGTAGCGGTAAATCTGCTGCCACTGATATTTTTGCGTCGTTAGGCATAGACATTGTGGACGCCGACGAGGTCGCAAGAGATGTGGTTGCCGTGGGCTCACAAGGGTTGCTTCAAATAGCTGAGCATTTTGGCGAGCAGATTTTGCTTGAAGACGGTACCCTTGATCGCGCCGCACTTCGAGAGAAGGTTTTTGCTAACCCAGATGAAAAAGCCTGGCTGAACGGCCTTCTCCACCCGCTTATTCGTTCTCGCATGCAGCAGCTAATCATGGAATCGACTTCCCCCTATTGCATCTTGTCTGTTCCACTATTGGTCGAAAACAAGCTTACTGAAATGTGTAACCACGTAGTAGTGGTTGACTGCCCTGAAGTGCTTCAGCTTGAACGCGCCTTAAAGCGAGATGGTAGCTCTGAAGCAACGATAAAAAGTATTATGGCGTCACAAGCTAGCCGTAAAGAACGGCTGAGCGCTGCAGACCATGTATTAGACAATAGCACCAGCCTAAACGCCCTCTCTTCGCAAGTTTCGACCTTGCATGAACACTTACTTTTGCTATCTAAAGCGTGAAGTTGATAGACGAAGTTAACGCAAAAACACATCCCCAATAACTAAATTCACCATCTAAAAGCAGGGCGTTACAGCCTTACGGATTGATTTTTGAAACTTTTTTGACCAATTAACGTCAAAGTAAAGATTTGGCGAACAAGTATACTTGGCTTAAACGCTTTGATGCTTTAGGCTTGTTGCCTTTCACTGTTCAGCTAAATTTTTAGCGACATTTCTCTAAGTCTATGTGTTTTAAGGGGTTCCATGGGTCACGCTGTTTTCGAATTTCCACTAAAGGAAAAAGTACGTAACTATTTACGTGTTGAGCAGCTGCTTGGACAACTTAAAATTACGGCTAAATCAGAACATACTCATCTGCAGCTGGTGTTCTTTGAACAGCTTTTCGAATTACTTGATCTCATTGAAAGACTGGATCTTCGCTCCGATCTTACCAAAGACCTCGAAGCCCATGAAAAGAACTTGGTTTATTGGTCTAAGCACCCGAAAATTGACAGCACCGCCTTAGAACAAGCGCTAAAAACCGTGCTTACCCTAAAACAAAAGCTAAAAACAGACCGCCGTTTTGGTAGTGCTTTGAAAGAAGATAAACTGCTAAGCGCAATCAGGCAGCGCTTTGCCATTCCAGGTGGCGCGTGTAGCTTCGATTTGCCCAATCTTCATTTTTGGTTACAACAACCCCTTGAACAACGCCTCGCTGAAATAGCGCAATGGCTTGAAACGTTAGCCTTACTCGATGATGCTATTGCTGTTAGCCTGTCGTTCATTCGCGAACGAGGTCAATTTGTCAACGTGGTTGCTGACAACGGTTTTTACCAAGGCGCTGCAGAAGATAAAAACGAGTTAATTCGCGTTAAATGTAGCGTTGATGAAGGGTATTACCCTACGCTTAGCGGCAACAAATACCGTTACGCACTCCGCTTCATGCTATTTTCTCCTCAAGAGGGCCAATCTGGCGCAGTGGAAAGCAGTATTCAGTTTCGTTTAGCGGCCTGTTAAACTTAAGACCTGCTGACGTGTGATGTACCGCAAAGATCAAAAGATCAGCAGGCCAGAGTCTTTAATTTATTATTTCCCGTCTGCGGTAGTGATAGCAAATCGCAAACTTCGCCGTTTAGACGTATTTCACTGGAGTAAATAATGGAAGTGAAATGTCCTATTTGTGCCAAGCAGGTTGTTTGGGCACCAACAAGCGAATATCGCCCTTTTTGCAGTAAAAAATGCCAACTTATCGATTTAGGTGAATGGGCCGCTGAAGACAGAAAAATAGCCGGCAAGCCTGCAGAAGACGCAACGCCCAAGCATATCGATGTTGAAGAGATAGAGGCGATGCTAGCACAGCAATCAGATGACTTCTTTAAGCACTAATACGCGCTGTCTTTCCCCACAATTTGGCAAACACCAGTATTTAGGTAAATTCCACTAAGACGTATTCTCGTACAAAGCGCAGTGGTGTAGTATCGGTTTACTTGGTCTCCAAGTCGTGGGTAGATGCGCAGACAGCAAACGTATTAATTCATCACAATATTACTCAATAGATCGCTGCGCAGCCTTCCTCATCCTCAACCTATACAAAAAGGAACATGAATGTTTAATTCTATCGCGCTTGTTGGTGGTACTCATGGAAATGAAACCAGTGGTATTCAGCTTATTCGAAACTGGCAACAGTTTGGGCTACCTTCGCGATTTAATGAGCTAAATGTTTCGTTAAGCATCGCCAATGAAGCGGCCATCGCGGCAAACGTTCGTTTCGTAGACGAAGACTTAAACCGTCAGTTTACCTTTGAACGTTTATCGAATAACAATTCTGCGAAAGAAGCTGAGCTTGCTAAGGCTCTTAACCAACAGTTAGGGCCTAAGGGTGATTCAAACACAGATTTTGTGATTGATATTCACAACACCACCAGCGAAATGGGTGCTACGCTTATCATTTTGGAAGCGGATGAATTTCATATTCAGCTGGCGCGATACGTAAAGCAACAAATGCCAGAAGCCAACATTTTGGTAGAAGACGAAAAGCCCTACCTTGAACATGGTTACCTGTGCACCACTGGTAAGAAAGGTGTAATGATAGAAGTGGGTGGGCAGCCACAGGGCGTGTTAAGAGAAGATGTTTACCTTCTAACACAAACCATGGCTGAAGCAATATTGGATTTTTGTGCCGCGTATAATAAAGGGCAAATTAATACTGACGCTTTGCCTGCCTGTGAAGCTTTTCGTTTAGGCGATAATGTGTCTTTTCCGTTAGATGCTAATGGAAAACGTACCGCCATGATCCATCATTCACTGCAAGATAACGATTTCAAACCTCTCATACCTGGGGCACCTGTATTTCGGACGTTTGACGGCAAAGATATCGTGTGGGAAAACGAAACTGAAACCTACCCGCACTTTATTAATGAAGCCGCTTATTTCAAACTGGATGTGGCATTTGCCACCGCTGAACGAATAATGCTTTAAGCGTAAGTTATCTTGTTATTTGACTTACCAGCAAAAGAATAACAAAAGCACAGTCAGAAAGGCTATTGGGCCCTGATGGGCCCTCAGCTAAAAGAGTTCTATTTTTGGCTCTCGCGCCTCTTCAAACTCATTTTTCTCTTCTGGTGAAGATTCATTGATGTCAAAATGGATTTTACGCTGATCTTCCATAACGTATTTTTCAAACATTTCTTTCGTGCTTAAATTAAAAGACTCGTCAAAATGTTCGCGATTATTGATGTAAGACGAGAATTGTCCGAACAGGCTAACAATGGCATCTTGCTCTAACTTCACGTGTTCGGTGCGCTGGCGAATAATATCTTGGAATTGAATCTTGGCTATTGCACCACTCACTTTAGACGCCACTTCTGTCGCGCTTTGTGAAAAGCATGCCAGCATTTTGGGATTGAGTTCTTCTAATACCCGATAGTGGCTCGTAATGTTTTCTAACGATTCAGAAAACCCCGTTAATAGTTCGCACGTATCGTTAGCACGCGTTGAATTAAGCATTTTCTCTCCCTGATGATGCGCGGCATCAAGAGCGGACTTTATACCTGATTCTATTTTTTCAGCCGCTTCTGAAGACTGGGAAGACAATATACGTACTTGCTCTGCCACTACCGCAAAGCCCCTTCCGTATTCTCCGGCTCTAGCTGCTTCGATAGCCGCATTTAGCGCTAATAAGTTGGTTTGTGAAGCAATATTTTTAACCAGTTCCGTGAGTTCTTTGAGGTTCTCAACTTCACGCATTACCCCTTGAATCGCTTCTGTATCTGCGATTTGCTGTTCCCGCTGGGTGCTTATCATGGCTTTAATACTCGATAAGCGCTTTGCAGCTAGCTCAAACTCATCGGCGCTTTTTTCTTTGCAGCTAAGCGCGTTCTTTTGCCCTAACTCAACGTTATCTATACTGTCTTGAATGCTACTTTCAATTTCGTACAGCGCCTTCATCAATTCCATCGATGCATCTTCTGTGATGGCGCTTATGCCGTCCATTTGGCCTTTGAGGATGGCTACATATTCACTGACTTGAGCATGTGTTTCGTTGAGTTGATCAGAGGTTTCTTGTAAGTAACTCTCCTGTTTATTAAGACTGGCTTTGAATACGCTTGTTTGCCTATGCGAATACCATGTAATAAAACTCAAGAAACCCAGTATTGTGGCAACGGTACCTGCTTGCCCATTTAATAGCTGTGGCGATATATTCAACGAAATTGCCATGCTCAATATAGACACACCAACCAAACCGCTCCAAAGTAAAAGTGAGTCCTGAACTTTGTTCGTCTTATCCTTAAGCACTTTAAACTTCTCAGCGAGTACCAACTCATAATACTGCTTTGTTTTTTCAAGTACTTTCATAATCTAACCTTATGCAGTTGGCACCAACTGCTTTACTACACCTAATAACTGCTCTGGCTCAACAGGCTTAACAAGCCAACCTGTCGCGCCCGCCGCTTTCGCTTCTTCGCGACGACTCTGTTGTGATTCAGTGGTTAACATCAACATAGGGGTGAACCTGAACTTAGACTGCTGTTTCAACGTTTTAATAAGCTCTATGCCGTTCATACCAGGCATGTTTAAGTCTGTGATAATTAGTTTAGGACTGATTGATTCAAGGGCTGTCATAGCCGCTTCCGCACTCTCTGATTTTGTGACCGTATAGCCCGCTCGTTTTAATAACATTTCCATGCTCATTAACATGGTGGCCGAGTCATCTACTAAGTGTATTGCGCTCATTGCATTACCTCTCGTGTTAGCCAATTAATTGTTTACATAATTCAGTATAGTCATGTGCGCCACGACTGTTAGGAGCATAGGCAAATACAGGCTTATTCTCTGCAAATGCCTCGGCGAGTTTGATGCTCTTTCTAATGGGATTAAGCACTTTGCTTCGTCCATAGCGCCCGTACCAGTTACTTAACTCCTGTCTGTGCAATTTTAGATTTTGTTCTACCATGACGGGTAAAATAGTGAGTTTGGTTGCTCTAAATTTTCGCTCTGCCATTGCATTTCTGCAGGCATTGAGCAGCTTCTGAACACCGTCACTTGCCAGTGGAAGGGGTGTTGCTGGAATAATAATGTCGGTCGCTGCCGATAGCGCAGCCATAAGCTGCGGGCTCAATGTTGGCGGTGTATCAATAAGAACAATATCGAAATGTTTCGTTACCGCTTCCGAGTCGCACCAGTTACGCAATACATCTAGCGTGATTTCTTCATTTGTATTCGCATTGCAAGTATCAACGTCGGTGGCATAAATGTTGCCAGCGCACTTCACAATAGAGGTAAAGAAGGTGTTAAGAGGCAGTTCAGTTATATCGCTTTGTTGAACGCATCCTAGTGCTTTTAAGCCATGCATAACATGGCCTTGATTATCAAGATCCAACACAATGACCCGTTTATTCGCTTGTGCGAAGCCATAAGCAAGATTTACAACCGTAGTGGTTTTCGCCGTACCGCCTTTGCGATTAGCTACCGTGATCACTCTCATTCGAACCACACTTTATTCTGCTTGTTTTGCATCATTTCAGTCAGCCAATATAGTGCATCAGCTTCAGGCCACACGCTCACTTTTGGCTTCTTCGCTAGCAATACCTGATACACAGCGGTATGTGCGCTACCTAAGGCTTTTAAATTAACTTGTCGGGAAGTCTCTTCATTCAACCAAGCAAAGAGCGCTTCAGCTTCTTCTATTTCACAGTGCCCGGTCATGACCGCGACTTTCTTTTTGTAATCTATAGGCATTTTGCTAATACCTCTTGAACGTTGATAATCAATAACACACGCCCGTCGCCAAGCAGCGCCGTTCCCGAAAAGTGAGCGTACCCGGCCAACACGCCTTCAAGCGGTTTTTGAATAACGTCAATCCCTTCGTGAAACTTATCAATGATTAATCCAAACTCTCCCTGAGGCGTTGATACCACAAGAATTGAATGCTCTTCCCTTTCTTCGGCTGCTTCGAAACCTAACGCTTCACGCAAGTCACAAAGAGGTATGAGCTTTTCGCGGATAACCAGTACGTGTTCGTTGCGAATACGCTGGATATCGGCAGTGGGCACTTTAACAGTCTCAACGACGGCATCCATACCAACACCAAACATTTGGTCGTTCACTTCGAACATCATTACTCGGTTCACTGACATAGTTTGGGGCAGCAATAGTTTGAAAGTACTTCCTACTCCAACTTCGCTTTGCATTTCGATTGTGCCGCCAGCCTGGCTAACCATTGTTTTTACTGCATCCATTCCAACGCCGCGCCCGGATAAATCTGACACTTGCTCAGACGTTGAAAAACCAGCAGCAAAGATTAACTGTAGCGCTTCATTATCATCCAAGTTTTCAAGCTGCGTTTCGCTGATAACCCCTTTTTGAAATGCCAAAAGCTTTATTTTTTGAGGGTCAATGCCTTTACCATCATCGCGAATCTCTATGATTACGCTATCATCAAGCGGCGTTGCGATGAGGTCGATGCGACCTACTTCAGGTTTTCCTGCTGCAAGTCGCTCTGCAGGAGACTCTATGCCGTGATCTATGCTATTTCTTAGCAAGTGAATAAGCGGTTCAGATAAGGACTCAATTAAATTTTTGTCAAACTCGGTATCTTCCCCCTGCATACACAACTCGATTTTTTTATCGAGCTTTCTGGCTAAATCCCGCACTAAGCGAGGGTAGCGTTGAAATACGTGGGAAACAGGCACCATACGAATCTGAAGCACTGCACTTTGGAGCGATTCTGTTAACCGGTTAACAATGGAAAAATGGGCTTTGATTTGCTTACTGAGCTTTCTACTGCCTCCCTCTTCTTCTGCCTGCTTTGCAAGATAAGGCAGAGAATTTTTGGCAACGGTTAGCTCGCCAACAATGTCCATTAAGTAATCTATTTTTGACTGATCGACCTTGAGCATTTTCACCGCTTGGCGTTCAGCTTTTACAGGAGCGGCTGTGTCTTCTGTCGTTTCTAGTGCGTTAGCTGACTGTATATTAGCTGGCTGTGTAGCCTCAGCTGTCGCGTCATTCGACGTTTGTTGTGCTTGCTCGTCATTTGCTTGCGCTTGAATTGTTTTCTCATCTAATGCATTACTAATGGCAACCGCCAGCGCGTCCTCATTTTCAAACTCAGCGCCCAGAATATTACCCACCAGCCCTGCGATAGAAGGAAACATGAACTCAGATTTATAGTTATCCGAATTTAGTAGTGTGAGCTGTTGTGTTAGCATCGCTCGTTCATACAACGCTAAGGTTTTTGGCTTAGACGCTTCTCTCTTTGAGTCGCCTGCTTCGTTTGCCGAACTATTACCGACTTCAGGAGATGCATTCGTACTGGTGTCTTTACTTGAGCATCCATCCTCTCGGATTTCGTTATTAAGAAAACTCAAATCGTCGATTGAAGATAGCAGGCTCAGCACAGCCCTATTAGCGCTATCATTTTCGCTGTCGTCAAAGTTCAGTGAGGCAAGCAGTAGTCCAGCGCTAGCATGCACTTGCTCTATATCTGTGTCATTCAGGGCACTGTTTAAGGTTTCGTCGTCGATAGTCTCGACGCACTTTTGAATTTTACCGGTGCATGCAGCTTTTAAGGCTTGAGTGGAAAAACTAACGCAAGAGTACTGCCCCTCGTAATACGCCATATGCTGTTTAATTTCATCTTCGCCGGCAACGCCAAGCGCTTTGATTGAAGTGAAACAGTTATAGATATCTGCATCTTCGCCTAATTCGGGCATTTCAATATTAAACGCCTTTATTCCAGGTAAGGCTACGGTGACGTTTATTGGGTCTTCTCCGCGAAAGAAGCAGCCCTCGTCGGGCGTGTACTGAATGAAATAGCAGTCTGGGCCAGTCGCTTTACAAAGTAGGTCTAAATCAGCGTTTCTACCAAAATTGGCGATCAGTGCTATGTGCTCTTCGCTTAGCGTTTGCGGGTCAGCTATTGGGCTTTCGTTGTTAACGGTGGCGCTGCTTTCATCGACTTCACTCGATGCTGTCGGGTCGATAAAGTGTCTTAATTGAGCACTAAGCTGTGTCGATATTGGTTTCCATTGCTCTACATTCTGAGAACCTACTTCGAGCTCGTCGAACCATATTGAAATTTGGTCTAAGGCTTCAAGCAACAAATCGCCTATATCATCGCTGTAGGTAACCTCGTTAGACCTTACACTATCAAGCAAATCCTCTGCTGCGTGAGCCAAGCGAGTCAAAGGTTTAATATCAAATAAATCAGAAGAACCTTTAATGGTGTGCAGGTCGCGAAAAATTTTATCTACACGCTCAGAAGCTGGGCCCGACGACTGAATTTCCAAAAGCTCTTGGCTCGCCGACTCTAAATTCTCGCGGGACTCGCCAATAAACACATCAAGTAATTCACTCATTGGCTTCCTCCCCAATCACTGCACTTACTACTGACTTCAACGTGTCTGCATCCACAGGCTTCGTCATGTAATAGTTTGCTCCACATTGATAGGCTCGCTCAGCATCTTGATTAGCCGACTCGGTACTTATCATGATAATGGGGACCGCACGTAGTGCCTCATTGAGCCGTATTTCCTTACATAGCCTATAACCGTCCATCTTTGGCATGTTCACATCAACAAGGAACAAGTCCACGTTTGTACCTATAGCTTTCTCAAGCGCTTCTACGCCATTCTCCGCCTCTTCGATAATTCTGTCTGGCGAAGTCACCAGCATTTTGTGGAACATTCTTACCGTAGAGGCATCATCAACAATCATTACTGTTTTCATGTTATGCCCCTCCTGCAAGTGGCTTCTGGTAAGCAATCACATCACCGAATTTGCGTACTTTAAACATAGACGAAATACGGCTCATAGATTCGCTGTGCCCTAAAAAAATGTATCCACCTGGTTTCATCGCATCAAAGAGTACCTGCGCCGCCTTCTTACGCGATTCATCATCAAAATAAATGAGCAAGTTTCGGCAAAAAATGAGGTCAAAATGCCTAAACTGCTTCATATTATTTGCGGATAAAATATTCGCGAGCGTAAAGGATACGGACTCACGTATGTCATCACTAAGCTGGAATTGCCCATTGATTTCTTTGAAATACTTCTTCACCAGTGGGAGCGGAATGTTCTGAACAGAGCGCTTGGAATAAAGCCCTTTTTTTGCTGATGCCAGCACGTTGCTGTCAATATCAGAAGAGATGAGCTCTACATCTCTGTGCGCCAACCCTTTCCAATACTCGATAAGATATATCGCTATTGAGTAAGGCTCTTCGCCCGTACTCGAGGGTACTGACCAAATGCGCAAATCTTCTCCGGCAGCACGATAACCGTCTAACTCATCCATTATTTCTCTTGTCATCGCTTCAAATTGATATTCTTCGCGAAAGAAATACGTTTCATTGACAGTCATTGAATTCACGAGGTTTTGAAATTCTTCACCTGACGCTTGGAATCGCATGTAAGTGAAGTAACCTTTAAAGCTCGTATGACCTGTAGCCTTCATGCGTTCATGAAGACGTTTGTCTACAAAATAGCGCTTCGAGTCTTCGAAATGGATCCCGGTTTTTCGGTAAAACATAGAGCGGAACCGTTCGAAATCGGCAGCACCTATTTTGTCTAGTGCTACACTATTCATCAGCGTTTCTCACTTGATTACGAATTAGTGAAATAACAAACTGAATGTAGCTATGATTCGGAAATCGGCTTTCAACAGTTTGCAAAATATCCAAAGTAGACACATCAGCAATTTCAGCCAGTTTGTCCAGTGCAGTACCCACAACGTTTTCATTGTCGTCCTTTAGAGCGAATTGGTGCAGCCAGTTCACTGCATCTATGTGAGCAACCGCACCTATAATGTCTACGCAGAAAATACGGGTGTCAGAGTCCTCATCGTGCATGAGTAAATTGACATTCGCAGCAAAAATATCCGGGTTTTGCTGCATAAGCTCAATGGCGCCATTTCGCAACTGCACGTGTTCGCTTTTAAGCATGGTAATAACCTGCGAGGCATGACTCTGAGTCATATCATGCTCAAGCGCGCTAAATAAAGCCTCGATTACCGTTGGGTCATCTTCTTGTGGCAATCGATATATAAAGGCGTCGTGCGCATCTTTTTGGCCACTCAAATCTCTTACTGCCCACCGGCGCACATCGCTGTCGCTCGAGTTTAGGTCGCTAATGAGTTGCTCTTTCGTTCGAGGGTGTTCGCGCTTTTCCTCAAAGTCATCGGAAACATCGGCAATAGGTTCTACTTTCTTCTTGAGACCCATAATTACTTCTCCTCTTAACGACAAAGCGCATTCAATTTAGATGCGACTTTAGGACTATCTAGTACGAAGCTGGCGCAACCCGCTTCAATAAGCTCTTTTGGCATACCAAAGACAACTGAGGTCGCCTCACTCTCTGCGATCGTTGTCGCACCTTCTTTAAACGCTTTGCTCATAGCGGCAACACCATCACACCCCATTCCGGTCAGCTGTACGCACAGCATAGAAAGTGGCTTGTAGCAGTTAAGTGCGCTGTCTACCATACGATCCACACTTGGATGCCACAGAAAACTTGGGCTTGATGGCACAGGGCGCGCTGAGACTTCACCGCCGATTTTTGAGAAGGCAAGATCAGCATCCCCTTTTGCAAGATAAACGTTGCCAGCCTTTATGGGCATCTTCGCATTCACCTCAACCACGTTGAGCGGACTGATTCCGTCCAAGCGCTTAGCCAGCGCACTGGTGAAAGAGGCTGGCATGTGCTGTGAAATAACGATAGGAATCGGAAATGCGGGGCTTAAGTTAGCTACCAGGTGTTCAAGCTTTTTGGGACCACCAGTGGAAACGCCTACCAGAACGACTTCAAAGGGTACGCTCGTTTTGTGGCGAACAACTTTCTGTGTCACGACTGGGGGCGGTTTAATTGTAGGACGCTGTGGTTTGCCAGTTTTGGCTAGGGCGTGAATTTTGTTTATTAAAGGCGCCTCTAAATCTGAAATATCCCGCGAAACAGTGCCCCCTGTTTTTAACACAAAGTCACTTGCGCCAAGCGCGAGTGCCTCTAGGGTAATGGTGGCTCCCTTTTGCGTAAGCGAAGACACCATGATAATAGGACAAGGATAAAGTTTCTTGAGCATCGCCAGACACGTCATGCCATCCATTACCGGCATATTAATGTCCAGTGTTATACAGTCTGGCTCGAACTCTACAGCTTTAGTTAGCGCTTCTTCGCCGTTACGTGCTACTTGAACAATAAAGCCCTCTTTCTCGAAGAGTTGCGTGAACAGCTTTCGCATTAACGCGGAATCGTCGACGATAAGTACTTTTACTGTCATAAATAACCTCGAATATTAGCTAGCATTGCTCTTGAGCTTTAGATACCGCATTGTCATCGAGCAAGACTTTGGGCTCGATAATTTGAATAATGCGTTTTTCATCATTCAGCTTAATCAGGCGGTTTAAGAACTCAGATTGCATCTCAGAAAGAGAAGGCGCTTCTTCAATAGTCTGTCTAACGACGGTCTTCACTTCGGCAACACCATCAACGATGAACCCGGTACGCTGTTTATCTTTAGTAAGAACAACGATGCGCTGACGCTCTGACGTTTCGCTGCACGGCATACCTAAGCGGCTGCGCAAGTCGATAACTGGCAACACCGTACCGCGAAGGTTAACAATGCCTTTCAGGTAATCTGGCGTACTCGGCACACTTTCAAGCTTTTCAGGTACTCGAGTAATCTCTTGCGTATCGTCAATGCTTACACCGTATTCTTGCCCATTAATCCAAAAGATGACGTATTGCTCGCAGTCATCTTCATCAATTGCTAAATCGTTGCCATCATTCATTTGAGACTCCTGCTGAATATCGGCATCAAGACTGGTTAAAGCGCTCATCAGCGCACGGCTGTAGATGTTAGAAAGGTTGATAATAGACACCAGACGTTTGCCGCCATCGCTGCGGTAGACCGCTTCAAGCAGCCCCGATTCCGCGCCGTCATTACATACCGAAGGAACAGATTCCAGTTCAGCTTCAGAAATAGACACCACATTACTGACTTTGGCTACCACAAAGCCAACGCTACCAAACTCACTGTTTTGCGTTACTACAATGCGCGATGCTTCGTTAATTTCAGTGCGCATCATGCCAATGGAGTTCGACAAGTCGACAATGGGAATGATGCGGCCGCGCAGATTGACCAGCCCCAAAACAGAAGGTGCACTGTCCGGAAGTTGCGATATCTCAGCGGGAACACGCACAATTTCTTCTACATCTTGAAGGTGAAATGCGAACTCTTGTTCCTCTAGCGAGAAGCACACTAACTGCTGTAAATTCTCGTCCTCTTGAGAGTCTTCAGGCGCATCGTTATCAATATGCTGCATTCCCGATAGCTGCATAGTATTGCCATCTTGCTTGATGACTGCCTGTGCTTTTGCAAGCGCAGAAACATCAAGGATTTGCTCTACAGGCTGGTCGCTTTGTTTAATGATGCCCTGCATATAGTCGTAGGCGATAGAATCCGTCATTGAAGTTTTATCGATAACAGCATCGCTGCTAGCACTGTAGACGCGCAGTACTCTGTCTACCAGAAATCCTACGCTACCGAGCTCAGACTCCACTACAACTACGCGGGTTACGTCACTCTCTTGTGACTTCGCTCCAAGTAAGATTGTGCTTAAGTCATACACGGGCAATACGTTCCCACGTAAGTTTGCTAAGCCAATCATTTGTGCGGGACCAAGGGGGACAGACACCATAGTCGGTACGCGAATGATTTCGCCCACCGCAAGCATAGGAAAAGTGAAACGCTCCTCGTTGACCATGAAGGACACGAACTGTTGTTCACCACCTGACATTGGCTCAGTTTCGTTTGCGGTCTCGTTATTCGTATTTTCGTTACTCATGAGGCAAGCTCCTCTATTAGACACAAGCGCTATCAATTAGCCGTTTTGCATTTCGTCAGCCACTGAAGCAATTTCTTCAATGGACTTGGCCAACACTTCCATGCCTTTGCTTTGCTGGTCTGCTGCGTTAAGTGCCTGCTGACAGTTACTGCTCGCTTGCTCATTTGCCGTCGCAATTTGCTCTAGTCCCCGCTGGGCCTGTGTAACACCCGCGGCAATTTCTTCACCCCGCTCTTTCATTGCCTGGTTATATTGCACAACTTCGTTGATGTCAGTCGCAATTTGCTCGACATCTTGCGTAGTTTGCTTCGCTTTCATGACCTCTCTAGATGCACTTTCAGCAACATTAGTTAAGTCTGTTTTTACGCTCATTGTCTGGTCTTGAATGGCTTTGATGAGGTCTTTTATCTGCTCTACATTTTCAGCAGCTTCATCTGCTAGGCTTTGAATATCTGCAGACACGACCGCAAAACCTTTGCCATACTCACCTGCTCGCGCCGCTTCTACTGCGCCGTTTACTGCCAACATGCTGGTTTTCACTGATACCGTGGTAATAGTGTCGATAACCTTGTCTATTTGGCGCGTCATAACTTCCATCTCACTGATAGCACTCACATTTTCTTTGCTAGTTTCAAGCGCCAGATTTATGCCGCTAACCATTCCCTCAATCAGCGCACGGTTTTCTTTAAGTAATCCAGTGATAGCATTGCCCTTCTCTAACGCTACATCACACTGCGCTGAGGCTTTATCAACACCTTCTCTTAACAGGTCGATATTTCCCACGGCTTGGTCGACAGAGCTTGCTGCCTGCTGCGAACCGTTATTCACTTGAGTCAACGCCGTCATTATTTCACTTGATGAGCGATTGATTTCTTCGAGGGTTGCTGACAGCTCTTCAGCTGACGATGCCACCTCTTCTGCGCTCTTGTTAATGTCTGTGCTGTTTTTAAGCTCTTCGGTGATTATTTCTAGTGACTGTGCAGCCTGTTCAGCTTGAGACAAAGCAACACTCTGCTCAGAGACATTAGATGACACTTCCTGGGCAGCGGTTGACTGCTCGTCGGCCGCGCACGAGATTGCTTCTGAACCAGTTTGTATTTCTTTGGCTGCGGCATCCATCCCCTTGACCTGTGCCTGTAGTTCACCCGCACCGTCTGCGATACTTTGCATATCTGATTTAATCGTAATGAGTTGCTCTGTAACCGCTTCGCCTTTCGTTACTTCTTCAAGCGCTGCTTCTGAGGAGGATTTAACGGCGTCAGAGACTCGATTTGATTGCTCTTGAATACGCTCTATCTGCTTAGCTATATCAGCAGCACTCTTGTCTGAGACTTCTGCGAGCGCGCGAACCGTATCGGCAACTACAGCAAATCCCTTCCCGTGCTTACCTGCGCGTCCCGCTTCAATAGCAGCGTTAAGCGCTAGCAAGTTCGTCTGATCGGCAATGCGGGTCACTTGTTTGACAGCTTCGCCGATGTTTGATGCTTGTTGCTCTAACTCGCTCATCATGACCACTGAGCGTGATTGATGCTCAGACGCAGTTTTAACGCTGGTCATCATGGTGCTTAAATCGCCAACCACACGCTCAAGGTACGTTTGAAGCTCGTTGGTTTTGTCCATTGTCGAGCCTGCCAATTCAAGCTGTGCAACAAGGCCACCTGAAATCTGAGTGATAGCCGCTAAGCTTTCTTGGCTTGCACTGCTCGATTCCTCGGCGCCTGCTGCAATTTCGTTAACTGCAGTGGATAACTGATCGGTTGCGCTTGAGGCCTGATTTATACCACTTGCTAATTCAGTCGTGGCGGAAGCAACGCGCTCTGCGGCTTGCTGCTGCCTCGCGAGTGTTCTTGCTTTGCGGCGCTCCTCTTCCGCTTCTTTACGCATCTTTGCATCAACTCGCACTGCTGGAGCGACTGTTTGTTCGGTAGATTTTTTGAGCGCCATAAGTAACCTCGATATGTGAATGGCTGTAAAAACACTATTCAAATATCGTTGAGAACCGGGCGCATTAATGTATTAAACGAAATACGTTTGTATGGAGAGGGGTACGTTGTTTCCGTAGAAACATAATTCAACGGCAAAATGGCGCAAATGTCATAAATGACACTTTTTTACATATCAATATAAAATCAAAAACTTATATACGTGTGTTCTAGAAAGATGATGCTAGCGACTTTGTCAAAGTACAATAGTCTAATGCGCTTCTGAGGATTGAGATTAATTTTCAAAAAAATTACCGAGGAATTAGCAACTTATACTTAGGTATAAGAAAAAAGCGGCTGAACGCCGCTTCACTTTGTACGGTGGATAACGCAGAACTATTGTAAAGCGTTAATTATGGGAACGTTTGCTTCAGGAAAGTCAGAGGCTTTTAGTGACGTTACCTTGACCCACCGCGACTGTTGGCCTTCTTTGCCGTGCGGCTCGCCGGTAAAATCACACACGCGATGAACATCTAGTTTAACTTGCTTGTCGCCGTAATCATGGGTGATCACAATCACAGGCTCGCTGCGGTTCACAATAATCCCAACTTCTTCAGCAAGCTCTCGCTTCAGCGCCTGTAGAACGGTCTCACCGTCTTCTACTTTGCCGCCGGGAAATTCCCATTTTCCGCCCTGATGAACATTGTCAGGGCGAAGAGTAATGAATATTTCATCGCCGCGGGCGATAACGCCCACAGCAACATGTACTACTTTCATTACTTAAGCTTGCCGTGACACTGCTTATACTTTTTACCAGAGCCACAAGGACATGGGTCATTACGGCCCACTTTCGCACCTTCGCGAACTTGCGTACGTACTTTGTCACTTGCCTCTTCTGGCGTTGCGTTCGCTTCTTCGTGCTCGAAGTTCTTTGGCACATCGTCAGCTTGACGACGTTGTTCTTCTACTTTTTGCACGTCTTCTTCAGCTTGTACTTTTACACGCGCAAGAATAGTGATCACTTCAGCTTTAAGCGCTTCTAACATTTGTGAGAACAAAGCAAACGACTCACGCTTGTATTCTTGTTTAGGATTTTTCTGCGCATAGCCGCGTAAATGAATACCTTGGCGCAGGTGATCCATTGCCGCCAAATGCTCTTTCCAATGGCTGTCTAGGTTTTGAAGCATTACCGCTTTTTCAAACTGGCGCAGTACCTGCTCGCCCACTACCGCTTCTTTCTGCTTATAAGCATCAACGACTTCGCCAAGAATGCGCTCGCGAAGCTTCTCTTCGTAAAGTTTGTCGTCATTTTCAAGCCAGGTCTTGATTGGCAAGTCTACGGCGAAATCGGCACGCATGCGCTCTTCAAGTCCGCTTACATCCCACATTTCTTCTAGAGACTGTGGCGGAATGTACTCATCGACAACACTTGAAATAACGTCTTCACGAATAGCCGCGATAGTCTCGCTAATATCGCCTTCATCAAGAAGCTCATTGCGCTGCTCGTAGATGACTTTACGCTGGTCGTTGGCCACATCATCGTATTCAAGCAACTGCTTACGAATGTCGAAGTTACGACCTTCTACTTTGCGCTGTGCATTCTCGATGGCGCGAGTTACCCACGGATGCTCAATGGCTTCACCACGCTCCATACCTAAACGCTTCATCATGTTGCCCATTTTTTCAGAGGCAAAGATACGCATAAGTGCGTCGTCTAATGATAGGTAGAAACGGCTTGAACCCGGGTCACCTTGACGACCCGAACGACCGCGAAGCTGGTTATCAATACGGCGAGACTCGTGACGCTCCGTACCAATAATGTGTAAACCACCTGAGGCAAGCACAGCGTCATGGCTTTCTTTCCATTCGGCTTTGATCTTCTCAATCTGCGCTTCAGTTGGATTTTCAATCTTTTCTACTTCTGCCTGCCAGTTACCACCTAACACGATATCGGTACCACGACCTGCCATGTTAGTCGCAATCGTAACCGCGCCTGGCTTACCAGCCTGAGCGACGATATCTGCTTCGTGTTCGTGGAACTTAGCGTTAAGCACTTTATGAGGAATTTTCGACTTCTTAAGAATGCGAGAAATGAGTTCTGAATTCTCGATAGACACAGTACCCACAAGCGTAGGTTGACCGCGTTTAACGCACTCTTTAATGTCTTCAACAATGGCTTCGTATTTTTCTTCTGCCGTTAGGTAGATGAGGTCAGCCATATCTTTACGCTGCATAGGACGGTTTGTTGGGATAACTACCGTTTCTAAGCCGTAAATATGGTTAAATTCGAAGGCTTCTGTATCTGCTGTACCTGTCATACCCGCAAGCTTGTTATACAAGCGGAAATAATTCTGGAAGGTAATTGACGCAAGGGTTTGGTTTTCGTTTTGAATACGAACCCCTTCTTTCGCTTCTACAGCTTGGTGTAAACCTTCAGACCAGCGACGGCCTTCCATCGTACGACCCGTATGCTCGTCAACAATAACGATTTGGTCTTCTTTAACGATGTAGTCTACGTCTTTAGCAAACAACTTGTGTGCACGAAGCGCAGCGTTAATATGATGAAGCAGTGAAATATTACCTGCAGCAAACAGCGACTCGCCTTCAGGTAGCATGCCCTCTTGTTGAAGAATTTCCTCAACGTGAATTTGGCCGCGCTCGGTAAGATGAATTTGTTTTGCCTTAAGGTCAATCGTGTAGTCACCATCGCCCTCTTGACCTTCTTCATCTTCTTTTTCTTGCTGAACAAGTTTAGGAATAATGGTGTTGATGCGGCGATACAGCTCTGAGCTATCTTCGGCCTGACCAGAAATAATAAGTGGTGTACGGGCTTCGTCGATAAGAATTGAGTCAACTTCATCCACTACCGCATAGTTAAGCGGGCGCTGTACGCGGTCTTGTGGGCTAAATGCCATATTGTCACGAAGGTAGTCAAAACCAAATTCGTTGTTCGTCCCATAGGTTACGTCAGCTTGATAAGCTTCACGCTTTTGCTGCGGCGACATACCAGGTACGTTACAGCCCACACGCATACCTAGGTAAGTAAATAACTGGTTACTCCACTCAGCATCACGACGAGCAAGGTAATCGTTCACAGTAACAACGTGAACCCCTTTGCCAGACAAAGCATTAAGGTAAGTTGGCAAGGTAGCGGTAAGCGTCTTACCTTCACCCGTGCGCATTTCTGAAATTTTACCTTGGTGAAGTACTTGACCGCCTAGCATCTGAACGTCGAAGTGACGCATGCCGTATACGCGTTTACTTGCTTCACGCACCGTAGCGAAGGCTTCTACAAGAATATCGTCAAGGGTTTCACCCTTTTCAATGCGCGCTTTAAATTCGTCTGTCTTAGCCTTTAGCGCCTCATCGGAAAGCTTTTCAAATTCTGCTTCCAGTGCATTGATGGCATCTACGTTTTTGCGTAATTTTTTTAATAGTCGGTCGTTTCTACTACCGAATACTTTTCGAAGGATGCTTGAAAACATTAGCTTTATTATTCCACTACTTGTCGAGGCGCCGCACAATGTGCACAGCTAAATTAAACGTATAAAACACAACGGTAACCACGTTGTGTTTTGCGATGTTCTAAAATTATGCTTCTTCGTTTTAGATGACTTTTAATATGTAAAGGCACCGTCTACGAGAATTACCTGGCTGCTACCTACGCTACTTTTTGTAGACAAAAGGCAGAGGATCGACTTGTTTTCCGTTTCTTATTACTTCGTAGTGAACATGAACGCCAGTTGAGCGCCCAGTATTGCCCATTTTAGCGATAGGTTCCCCTTTAGTTACCACGTCGCCTATTGAGACAGTAAGGGTGTCGTTATGCCCATAGCGGGTAACAAAACCATCACCGTGATCAATTTCTACAAGTTGGCCATAGCCGTAGCGATCACCAGCCCAGGTCACAATACCTGCGGCAGTTGCCACTACGTTTTCCCCTGCCTTACCAGCGAAATCTAGCCCTTTGTGCATAGTTGGTTCGCCAGTAAACGGGTCGGCCCGCATACCATAATAAGAAGACAACCACCCTGACTCTATCGGACGACCAGATAATTGGCTCTGTTCGTGGATATGGTGACCCCTGACCAAACTTTCAAGCATAGACAACTGTTGAGACTTCAAATCGAGTGATTGCTCTAGTTTGGCTATTTCGTGAAGGATGGGATCGTCTTGAAGGTTATCCGGTATCGATACCGGTACGAAAGCGTCCAGGTCAGCCGCTGACATACCTAATTCTGTTGCGATTTGCTTACCTTTCTCGTCCAGCAATGTAGCCTGCGCAGATAACTCTGCGACGTGAGAAAGCAAAGCTTGTAATTTGACCGTTGTTTGCTGTTTTAACGCTTCAACGTCTTTTTGTCGTTCGTTGACTTCAGTCTGCGCCAAACGAACTCGTGCAATATCTTCTGATACCGATTCTGTTGAACGGCTCGACACTAGCATAAAAATAGACGAGAGCACGGTTGCGCTCACAAGCGTACGGACACTAATACTGTGCTTATAGCGTTTATTTTTACCAGCGAGTGTAATTGTTAGTTTCATACCACGAAGAAAATTGCTGTTTCACGCCACTCTTTTCATACCACTTCATACAACGATGAATGTGTTTTTAGCCAAAGGCGACAACCTTCGACCTATAGTTTTTATGTCACATGGGTGAAATTTATATTAATTATTCGGCTACTGTATCATTTATTTCAGTAAATGCCATACGAAAAAAAGCCGCCCGTAAGGCGGCTTTTTAAAATTCTTACGCTAATGCGGGCTGAGCATAACGAATTGGTGCTGTTTCCTGCGAGTCGTAGGTCACGAACTCCCAACACTCTTTTTGCGCAAGTACTGCATTTAATAGCTTGTTATTCAGACCATGGCCTGTTTTGTACGCACGCAATTCACCAATTAGACTATGGCCGCCAAGGTATAAGTCACCGATAGCATCCAAAATCTTATGCTTTAAGAACTCATCGTCGTAGCGCAACCCTTCAGGGTTGAGTACGCGGAATTCGTCCAACGCCACTGCGTTTTCCATGCTGCCACCCAACGCTAGGTTGTTAGCATTCATGTACTCTAAGTCGCGCATAAAACCAAAAGTTCGTGCACGGCTAACTTCGCTTACATATGAGCATGAATCAAAATCCATCACCATATGCTGACGAGTTTGACTGATCACAGGATGATCAAAGTCAATTTGGAAATCAACGCGGAAACCGTCATAAGGCACTAATTCGGCCCACTTATCGCCATCTTCTACACGAACTGGCTTTTTAATACGAATAAATTGCTTAGGCGCGTTTAGCTCTTCGATACCGGCAGATTGAAGCAAGAATACGAACGGGCTAGCACTTCCGTCCATAATTGGCAGCTCGTTACTGTCTACTTCAACAATAATATTGTCGATACCTAAACCTGCAAGCGCAGACGCTAAGTGTTCTACCGTTTGGATAGTCACACCGTCCTCGTTATTCAGGCACGTACACAGCATGGTATTACCTACCGCGTTCGCACGCGAAGGTATGTCAACATGTGGTTCAAGGTCAACACGCCTAAACACGATACCCGTGTTTGCTGGCGCAGGTCGGAGAGTCATTGTGACCTTTTCCCCTTTATGAAGCCCAATTCCGGTCTCTTGTACCGATTGCTTGATTGTACGTTGTCTAATCATCTGCTTAAGCTTTTACCTATTAAAAAAAGCGGGCGCGAATTATAGTGAGTTATTACTCACATGTCAAAAAACACCCGTTCTGACGGATTTAACTCTGTCAGATTACGTATTTAATCAACCTATCCACGCGAAATTTTTCACGTTGTGTAAATACACCTTACTAGGTGAGACATCACAAACGCGAAATAATTCCCTTCCGTTTCAGGCAGCTAAATTAGTCTGCCTGCTTACGAAGAAATGCAGGAATATCTAAATATTCCAAATCATTTTCTGGCTGTGCACTGTCGTCGGCCTTCAGCGCCTGATTGCCCTCTGTACCGCCTACTGCAGAACGTGGTTCACTTGATTGCGTGTTACCGTATTCTTTTGCAGGCTGTGTTAGACGGGAGCCTTCAGAGCTTACTAGCGAAATGTCAGGCTTGCGCTCTGCGCCAATACCGGTTGCAACAACCGTTACGCGAAGCTCGTCTGTCATTTCCATATCGATCACTGTACCCACAACCACTGTGGCATTCTCTGAGGCAAACGCTTTAACGGCGTTACCAACAGTCTCAAACTCGTCGATGGCGAAATCTGGACCCGCAGTGATATTCACAAGAATACCGCGCGCGCCTGACAAATCGATATCTTCAAGAAGCGGGCTGGCAATCGCGGCTTCAGCAGCTTCTTCAGCACGGTCTGGACCGCTTGCAGCGCCACTACCCATCATCGCTTTACCCATCTCAGACATAACGGTACGTACGTCTGCGAAGTCAACGTTGATTAGACCAGGACGGGTAATCAGTTCAGCAATACCTTGAACTGCACCGCGTAATACGTCATTTGCAGCGCTAAACGCTTGAAGAAGCGGCGTGCCTGGACCCATTACTTTTAACAGCTTTTCATTAGGAATGGTAATTAGCGAGTCAACGTTGTTAGACAACTCAACAATGCCCTGTTCCGCAAACGAGGTGCGTTTTTTACCTTCAAATGGGAATGGCTTGGTAACTACCGCTACCGTAAGAATGCCCATTTCACGAGCAATTTTTGCCACTTCTGGCGCTGCGCCCGTTCCTGTACCACCGCCCATACCGGCAGTAATGAAAACCATGTCTGCACCGTCTAGCGCCTGACGAATGGTTTCTCTGTCTTCTTGTGCTGCTTCTCGACCAATGTTCGGATCAGCACCCGCACCTAACCCTTTTGTTACACTTGAGCCAATTTGAAGTGTAACGTCTGCACTTGAGCTGCGAAGCACCTGTGCATCGGTGTTAACTGCAATAAATTCTACGCCTTCAATGCTTTGAGACACCATGTGCTCAACGGCATTGCCGCCGCCGCCACCGACACCGATGACTTTGATTACGGCTTCTTCGCCGTGACTATCCATTAATTCGAACATACTTACTCTCCGGTTGTACGTCTTTTAAACACTACGCCAGGTCATTCCCTTAGGCTAATTGCTTCCTGCTAGCCTTGATGCCGTAGCTATAGCGCCCCCAAAATAAAATTAAAATTCACCTTTAAACCAGCTTTGCACTCGATGAAATAAGCTTTCACCGGTCTTCTGCGTACTGGACTTCTTATTGTCAGATTGTACTTTGCCATATTGCAGCAGTCCTACGACTGTCGCAAATCCAGCGTCATCAACATATTCGGACAAGCCTTTTACGTTGATGGGTTTGCCCACGCGCACGGGCATCTGGAAAAGTTCTTCGGCAAATTCCACGGCACCTTCCATCTTAGCGGTACCGCCTGTAAGCACAAGGCCTGCAGCGATTTGCTCTTCCAGACCGCTGGCACGAATTTCATCATGTACCAGCTCAAACAGCTCTTGATAGCGAGGTTCAATCACCTCGGCTAACGTATGACGAGACATCACTCTAGCTGGGCGTCCGCCTACGCTAGGTACTTCAATGCTGTCTTCCATACTCACCATATCTTTCAATGCACAGGCGTAATTCACCTTAATTTCTTCTGCATTGCTAATAGGTGTTCTAAATATTTTAGCAATGTCGCTGGTAATTTGATTACCCGCAACCGGTATTACCGCCGTGTGACGAATAGCGCCATCGGTGTAGATAACCATATCCATAGTACCACCACCGATATCAACCACACATACGCCAAGCTCGCGCTCGTCGTCAGTCAGTACCGCATAACTTGATGCCAACGCTGAAAAGATCAGCTGATCGGCATTAAGTTCACAACGCTCAACACATTTCACCATGTTTTTCGCCATATCGTCGGCACAGGTAATAATGTGAGCATCCGCTTCCATTCTTACTCCCGACATGCCAATAGGGTTCTTAATCCCTTCCTGCACATCAATAGTAAATTCTTGTGGTAACACGTGTAGTAGACGACGTTCCGCTGCAATTGGCACACTGCGCGCTGCATGAATAACGTTATCTACGTCTTCTTGTGTTACTTCCTGATTGTTAATCGGTACCATGCCATTTTCATTTTGGCACTTAACGTGTCGTCCCGAGATAGACATAAAAACTGAAGACACTCGGCAATCTGCCATTAACTCCATCTCGTTTACTGCACGCTGGACCGATTTCACCACCAGGTTCAAATCGTTAACGCCGCCCTTATCCATGCCTTTCGATGCATGGGTGCCCACGCCAACAATACTGATTTGATCATCTTCTAGTAATTCACCCACAACAGCTTTTACTTGGCTGGTGCCGATATCTAGTCCTACAATCAAATTGCGTTCAGCAGGTTTTGACATGGTTTCCTTAACTCTCTTCATCTGTGGCGCTGTCGTCTTTCCATCCGACTGCTACGCCCGTGTCATAGCGAAGGTCGACGTATTTCACCGCCTTCTCTTGTTGCGCCAGAAGTGGATAAACATCAATAAAGCGTTGTAGCCTATCGATAAACTCCTGACGTCCTAAATTCAATTTAATGCCGTTTTTCAACTGCACTTGCCATGCAAATCGCTCGCTTAAGGACAGCTCGTCTAACGTCATATCCGTCGTCGCTATCAACGCGTGCATGGCGTTGTAGCCTTCAAGGGCGGTTTTTTCGCTGCCACCCGGGCCGTAAAGGCGCGGTAAGTCTAACTTCACGCCTTCGTCGTTAAACGTATCGCCATAAGGGTTTAACAACAAATCTTCATTCCATTGTGCAACCGGCTGCTGCTCAACCAAATAAATTTTTAACGTATTTGGCCACTTCTTTCTTACTGACGCGCGATAAACCCAAGGCTGCGCTTCAACAAGCTCAAATACTTCGTTGACGTCAAGCGCGAAAAAACTTCCAGGCTGCGCCTTGCGTATTAACCGCTCTAGCTTGGTAATATCGATGTGCTGATAATCACCAGAAAAATCGATAACCTGTACCGGCATTTGCTGTTCATCCTGCAAATACTGGTTTGCTTTAAGCCCACCAAACACTAATCCAGCAATAACAAACAGTAAGAAAGCGACGCCGCCCCACACTGCCGTTTTACTTTTGCCGCTCTTTGCAGAAGCGGGCTTACCTTGATTAGTGTTGGTATCAGCCACGTTTACGCCTTGTTTGCAACGTCATCAAAACTGGTAGAAAGAATACTTAATACCAGTTCATCAAAAGTTAATCCTGCAACTTTGGCTGCCTTAGGCACCAAACTTTTTTCTGTCATGCCAGGCACTGTGTTCGCCTCTAGCAAATAAAACTGCCTTTGGTTGTCCTGCATAACGTCAATTCTACCCCAGCCGCTGCCAGAAATAGCATCAAAAGCACGGGATGCTAGTTTTGCTAGCTGTGCTTCTTGCTCTTCAGACAAGCCGCTTGGGCAATAGTATTCTGTTGTATTATCCTGATATTTCGCAGCATAATCATAGAATGTATGTGGAGTAGACATGCGAATAGACGGCAACGCCTGTCCCTGCAATACAGAAACAGTGAATTCGGGGCCATCTATATACTGCTCTAACAGGACTTGATTATCGTATTTAAAGGCGTCCTGAATGGCAGTTTCGAGCTGTTTAGCGCTTGTCACTCTCGCCATGCCAATACTCGACCCTTCTCTGGCCGGTTTTACCATGACTTCATTCCCCAATTTATCCATTATAGCGCTGCACTTACCAGCTTCAAAGTGCCTTTTATCAGCAATTTCATATTTTGCAGTGGGTAAGCCTAAACTTTGCCACACTTGCTTAGTATGAATTTTGTCCATTGCCAGCGCAGAACCTAAAACTCGGCTTCCCGTGTAGGGGATTTTTAGGAACTGAAGGGCTCCTTGCATAGAGCCATCTTCACCACCGCGACCGTGCAGCATAATGAGCGCTCTATCGACGTTAAGGTCGATAAGGTCGGTCAGAGGTCGCTCTGCTGGGTCAAACGCAAACGCATCTACGCCTTGTCGTAACAATGCATTTAACACCGCATTGCCCGAATTAAGCGATACTTCCCGTTCGGCAGAGTCACCGCCGAGCAGCACAGCTACTTTGCCATACTCGTTCGGCGAGTGGGTTTTCTGTGAGTGAATACTTACTGAAGGTGTAAACATCTTATTCCCCTTCCTTTGCAAGTGTGATCGGCTCTAGCGCGTGACGAGCTAAGAGCTTAGCAATTTGTCCGATGTTGCCCGCCCCTTGGGTCATAACGATGTCGCCATCTTGCATGATATTCGCCAAAATAGCTGGTAAGGCGTCTTTGTCACCTACGTACACAGGCTCTATTTGACCGCGCTGACGAATGGAACGGCATAGCGCTTTACTGTCAGCACCTTCAATAGGTTGTTCACTGGCAGCATATACATCCAGAAGCAACAGTGCATCAACGCTCGACAGTACCTCAACAAAGTCTTCGTAAAGGTCGCGGGTGCGCGTAAAGCGATGAGGCTGGTAAACCATAACCAAGCGCTTATCAGGCCAGTTTGCACGAGCCGCAGCGATAGTCGCCCTTACTTCCGTTGGGTGGTGACCATAGTCATCGACTAAACACACCTCGCCCTTACTGGTAGTAAACGTACCTAGCTGCTCGAAACGACGACCTATGCCGCCAAAACTAGCTAGTGCGCGAATGATAGCGTCGTCATCTACACCTTCATCCGTTGCTACAGCGATAGCGGCAAGCGCATTAAGCACATTGTGGTTACCGGTGAGGTTCAGCGTTATATCTAACGGTTCGCGTTCTGGGCGAATAACCGTAAAATTCGCTTTACCGAATGACAGTGAAACATTTTCTGCGCGATAGTCATTGTGAGATTCAAAACCGTAGGTCAGAATACTTCGGCCTATACGAGGGCGAATCTCTTGAATATTTGCATCGTCACCGCATACGATGGCTTGACCATAAAACGGTAGGTTCGACAAGAAATCAACAAAGGTATCTTTCACCTTTGAGAAGTCGCCACCATAAGTATCCATATGGTCGGCTTCAATATTGGTCACCACAGAAACCATCGGCTGCAAGTGAAGGAAGGACGCGTCGCTCTCGTCAGCCTCTGCGATTAGATAACGGCTTTTACCCAAACGCGCATTCGTACCAGCACTATTAAGCAAACCGCCGATAACAAACGTAGGGTCATACTCCGCTTCTGCGAAAATCGTTGAAATCAAACTGGTTGTAGTCGTTTTGCCGTGGGTACCCGCCACCGCAATACCGTGGCGGAATCGCATCAATTCTGCCAGCATTTCTGCACGGCGAATAATCGGAATGCGCTTTTCACGAGCCACGATAATCTCTGGGTTTTGCTCGTTGATGGCGCTAGACACCACAATAACGTCCATGCCTTCAACATTTTCCGCACGGTGGCCTATTTTCACATCAGCACCTAATTCGCTTAGCCGCTGTGTCATTGGCCCTTCTTGAATGTCAGAGCCAGCAATAGCATAACCTTCGTTTAATAATACTTCGGCAATACCACCCATACCGGCACCACCGATACCAATAAAGAATATATTTTTAACCCTGCGCATTTGCGGGCTTTCAAATGGGGTTTTAAAAACCATTAGTCCCCTACTCCTACCACGCTTTTAACGTGGCTTACTACATTTTCCGTGGCATGAGTGCTTGCACATGTTTTCGCAACAGCACCCATCTTTAAGCAGCCTTCAGGGTGTTGTAACCACTGACGCACCGCCTGCCCTAAATTTTCTTTTAATACAGATTGAGCAATCATCAGTGCCGCATTTTGCTTAACTAACGACTGCGCATTTTTTGTTTGGTGATCGTCTACCGCAAAAGGTAGCGGTACGAAAATCGCCGCGCGTCCGGCAGCTGCAACTTCACTTACCGTAAGCGCACCGGCTCTACAGACAACAAAGTCTGCCCATTCATAAGCTGCGGCCATGTCATCAATAAAATCACTGACATCGATTTTCGACATATCTGCGCCCACCGACGTGTAGGCTTTAATGACACCTTCACTGTTGCCTTTTCCACATTGGTGTTTGATCGATAAACCTTCTAGCACCCCGCAAGTCTCCGGCACGGTTTCATTGAGAATTTGTGCACCTAAACTGCCGCCTACAACAAGCATATTAAGACCTTGCTTATGCTCACTAGTGTTTTCAAAACGGCTTTCAAGCGTGTTTGCACGAAGGTCTGCGTCAATGTCTACAGGCTTGGGCTTCACCTGCCAAATTTCGTCACGAACAGGATTGCCCACAGTATGCACCTTAGTAGCGCCACCTGAAAATTGTTCTTTGGCATCGTCAAAGCCCAGAAGCACGCGACTTGCGAATTTACTAAGAAGCTTATTGGTCATGCCTGCCGCTGCATTTTGTTCATGCACAATAACGGGAATACCTAAGCTTTTTGCAGCAACCCCACCAGGGCCGCTAGCGTAACCGCCAAACCCAACAACGATATCAGGTTGAAGGCGCTTTATAATTCGTCTTGCAGAAAATAAGCTTTTAACTAACGCAACAGCACCTTGAAGACGTGCCGAAACACCTTTGCCACGAAGCCCTTTTACCGGAATAAAGTGAATAGGTATGTCGTGCTTAGGCACAACTTGCGCTTCCATCCGCTCGGCGGTGCCAAGCCAATGAATGTCCCAACCTTCCTTTCGAAGCGCGTTTGCCACTGCAAGGCCTGGGAAAACATGCCCGCCTGTACCGCCAGCCATAATTAAGCAACGCTTAGCCATTATCAGCCTCCTGCGCTACCCGCGCGAGTATAGCTTTAATGCCAGCTTTTCCTTCGTCTTCTGTACTTGATGTTTTGGCGCTAGGTTTAGCTTCAACCGTCGCTGTAGAAAAATCCGCTTCATCGGCCCCACTCTCTACACTTGCCTCACCTTCAGCTTGTGACGCTTTAGTTTGCGACGCGCTTGTAGGAATAGGCTTTTTACGGCGGGCCTTGCTCTTACCGGATTTGCTGTCGCCCCGGCCAATCGCCTGTACGCCATCAACCCGTAATTCAAAATCGATACGAAGTAATATGGCTACTGCTACTGACATGATGATAAGTGACGAGCCGCCGTAGCTAACTAACGGCAGTGTTAACCCTTTTGTTGGCAGAATACCTGCGCTTGCACCAATATTTACCGCCGTTTGGAAACTGAACCAGATGCCTATGCTGTAAGCCATGTAACCATCAAACGCTCGCCCTTTTTCAAGTGCCTTATTTCCAATGCTCAGCGCACGCAACACCATCCACAAAATAAGGCCGAGTACGGCAAGCACACCAACGAAGCCCAGCTCTTCCGCTAGGATGGCCATAACAAAGTCAGTGTGTGCTTCGGGTAAGAATTCCAGTTTTTGCAAGCTATTGCCTAGGCCTTGCCCAAACCAGTTACCCCGGCCATAGGCCATTAAAGACTGGGTTAGCTGATAACCAGCGCCAAACGGATCAGCCCAAGGGTCTAAAAAGGAAGTAACCCGTTTCATTCGGTATTCTTCAAACACGATAAGCGCTACAACCGCCAATATGCCTGCAAACACCAGTGCGAAGAACTGCCAAAGTCGTGCACCCGCTAAAAACAGCAAGCCAATCGTGGTTGCAAACATCACAACGACGGTACCTAAGTCTGGCTGTAGCAGTAATAGCATCGCTAACGCAAAGAACACGACAAGGGGTTTAATAAATCCTTTTAGATTTTCGGTCACTTCTTCGTAGCGGCGAACCAGATAACCCGCCAAATAGGCAAAGAAAAAGAGCTTAGCGGGCTCGGCAGCTTGAATGGTTATAGGCCCAATCGCCAACCAACGGGTACTCCCGTTTACAGTTCTCCCAACTACCAGAACTGCTAACAATAGCGCGATGGCCGCGAGCAGAAGATAGGGATTAGTCATGCGCCAAAACTGCATGGGCAAATTCAGCACTACCATAGCGGCAACGATCGCCCCAACAATGTAAATACCGTGGCGAATAGCAAAATAGAAGGGGTTGTCGTGCAGCCTATCGGCCACCGGCATCGACGCCGAGGTGACGATAATAATGCCAATACTCATTAGCGCGAGCGCAATTAAGATAAGCGTCACGTCATAGGGGTGCGTTGCCGAAGGTTGTCCGTCGTGCTTCGCGGCAAATAACGCGCTAAGTTTGGTAGAGGCAGCAATCATGATGTGGCCTCCACAGCGTCGTCGTTCTTACTGTGTAGATTAAGTAGGTCGTGTACATCTTGTTTAAACACGTCACCGCGATGCATATAGTTCTTAAACATATCTAAACTTGCACACGCAGGCGAAAGCAGAACAACATCACCAGGGGCAGCAAGTCTTGTTGCTGCTTTTACGGCGTCTTTCATCGTTGCCACACGAGTTGTATGCGCAAAACTCTTTTCAAACAGGTGTGCATCTTTGCCCAAAGCAAACACGTGCGATACATATTTAGTTAGATAAGGCGAGAGGCTGGCTATATCAGCGCCTTTAGCGTCACCACCTGCAATAAGAATGAGCTTCCCTTGTATAGTCGGGGCTAACCCTTCAAGGGCAGCTATAGTGGCGCCAATGTTGGTTGCTTTGGAGTCGTCGATATATCGGATGTCGTTTACACGGGCTATTTCCACACAACGATGTGGTGCAGCTTTAAAACTGTGTAGATGTTTAACCGCGAGCGCTGGCGAAACACCTAGCTGAAGGCAGATACCCAATGCAGCCATGATGTTTAGTACGTTGTGCATGCCCGCCAAATGAATATCGCTAAGGGCAATAAGCTTTTCGCCTTTAAACGTTATATATAGACTTTGTTCATCGTCACGAGCACTATCGTCACCGTCAAAAGACGCAATCGCAAGCCCTGTGGTCGACTCTCCCAGTCCATATTCAACGATATTTTTTGACGCTAGCGCGTCTTCATTAAATTCGGCATTAGATACAGCATTAGATTCGCCATCAGATACTGCATTTGATGCAGCAATCCCCTTAGCATCGGTAATAAGCTGCTCGTAAGGTGCTACAAACTCACCGTCTCGCCACACAACCGCAGATTTCGCGTTATCAAAAATGCGATGCTTGGCATCGATATAGGCTTCAAGGGTACCGTGACGGTCTAGGTGATCATCGGAAATATTAAGGACAGTAGCAGCTTCGAGCACCAAGCTAGACGTTGTTTCAAGTTGAAAACTTGATAACTCCATCACCACTACATCTGCATCACTTTGAAGCGCTTCAAGCACAGGGCGACCTACGTTACCCGCTTCAATACTTTTTACGCCGCAGCTTTTGAGCAGATGGTTCACTAATAAAGTAACCGTGGTTTTGCCGTTAGAGCCGGTTATACCTACTACGCGCTTAGCTGGCGTAGCATCACTCGTGGAGGCATTTAATCGGGCAAACAATTCCACGTCGCCGATCACCTCAACACCACACTTTTGCGCTAAAGCCACTTGTTCAATATTCAGAGCAAGCCCCGGGCTTAACACCAAGGTGTCTACACCATCAAAGTAATCTTCGCTTAGAGCAGTGCAAGTGACCTTCTCTGCCATAAACGCTTGCATGTCGGTATCAAGATCAGAATCAGGGTCGGTAACTAGAGTAAAATTAGCACGGGTATCAAATGCTTTAACCGTTGCCTGCTTTTGCAACAAAAAGCGCACGCAAGCCTGACCTGTAACACCTAGGCCACCGACTACATAACTATGCTCACGTACGTTATACGACATTAATACTTATCTCTTTACCGCTTATCTAAGTTTGAGGGTAGCAAGACCCACCAACACCAAAATGATTGAAATGATCCAAAAACGCACTATTACGCGCGGCTCTGGCCAGCCCTTCAATTCATAGTGATGGTGAATAGGCGCCATACGAAAAATACGCTGGCCACGCAGTTTGTAAGAACCTACCTGAAGGATGACCGACAGGGTTTCCATAACAAAAACACCACCCATGATGATTAACACCAATTCTTGGCGCACCAATACAGCAAGCACGCCTAGTGTGCCGCCCAACGCTAGTGAGCCAACGTCGCCCATAAATACTTGTGCCGGATACGTGTTAAACCATAAAAAGCCTAAGCCTGCACCGACCATGGCGGTACACACAATCACCAGTTCGCTGGTGAGCGGAATATGAGGAATATTCAGGTATTCGGCAAAGTTCGCATTACCTGTTACATAAGCAAATATGGCAAATGCGCCCGCCACTAAAATAGTAGGCACGATGGCAAGTCCATCCAAGCCATCGGTAAGGTTTACCGCATTACTGGTGCCTACAATGGCAAAGTAAGTAATGATGATGAAGAACGCCCCCAGCTGCGGAAACACTTCTTTGAAGAAAGGCACCAGTAGTGAGGTTTCAGCGCTTATTGTTGCACTGCTGTATAGATAGAATGCGACGCCTAACGCAACCACAGATTGCCAGAAATATTTCCAACGGGCGATAAGCCCCTTCGAATCTTTGCGGATCACTTTTCTGTAGTCGTCAACAAACCCAATAATACCGTAAGCCACAACCACGGTAAGGGTTACCAACACATAACGGTTAGTCAGGTCAGCCCAAAGCAGGCCGCTTACTACAATTGCTGCGAGTATAAGTAACCCGCCCATAGTGGGTGTGCCTGATTTTGACAAATGGCTTTGCGGGCCATCGTCTCGTACAGTTTGACCAATTTGCATACGCTGCAAATAACGAATCATCTTAGGGCCAATAAGAATGGCAATAAGTAATGCGGTCAGCGTGCTTAAAATTGCACGAAGGGTAAGGTATGAAAATACGTTAAACCCTGAATCGAATTGTGTCAGCCAGTCGGCTAGCCAAATTAACATGCTATTCGCTCCCGACGGCTATCGTGCTTTCCCAGCGCAGAGGCCTCTACCGCCTCTACCACACGTTCCATTCTGGAACTGCGTGAACCTTTAACTAAAATTGAAATATCGCGCTGCTGCACTAACAAATCACTCTCCATTGCGGCCAACAAACTTTCAACATCGCTGAAATGGCCACCATTTTCATTAAACACAGCACTGGCTGATTGACTCAAAACACCCATGGTATACAGGTAATTAATTCCTTTTTGTTTAGCGTATTCCCCCACCTGCTCGTGGTAAAAACGCGCTTTTTCACCCAACTCTTTCATGTCGCCTAGAACAAGAACGCGGATACCTGAAAAGCTACTTAGCGTATCAATTGCCGCATTTACAGACGCCACGTTGGCGTTGTAGGTGTCATCTAACAGGCGAACCTGTTCGGTAAGCTGCTTTACATTCAAGCGGCCGCTAACTTGCTTCATGGCAAGTAAGCCGTCGCGCACGTTTTCTAGTGTGGCGCCAACTTGCAGCGTTAATGCCGCAGCGACAAGGGCATTCCCCACGTTGTGAACGCCAGGAATAGTAAGCTGAATAGACATATCTCCTTGCGAGCAAACCAAGTGGAATGCGGCGCACCCATCTAGCCCAATAGTGATATCTTCTGCTCTAAAATCAGCATCGTTTTTCTGCTGGGGCGAAAACGTTAGCGTTTTGGTCTGTTTAAGTTTGCCTTGCCAAAATTCAGAAAACTGGCTATCAACATTGACTACCGCCACGCCGTCACTGCCTAAGCCTTTAAAAATTTCACTTTTGGCGCGCGCTACACCTAGCAAACTTCCAAAGCCTTCTAGATGAGAAGCGGCGGCGTTTACGATAGTCGCGACGTCCGGCTTAACAAGGTTCGTGGTATAGGCGATTTCACCCATGTGATTTGCGCCTAACTCCATCACTGCATATTCATGCTGAGGTTCAAGGCGTAGAAGGGTTAGCGGCACACCGATATCATTATTGAAGTTACCGTTTGTTGCTAAAACATTGCCTCTTCGCTCCAAAATAGCGGCACACATTTCCTTTACGGTGGTTTTGCCACTGCTTCCGGTAATCGCAATCGTTTTGGGTGCCACATAAGCTTTTACTGCCGCACCTAATAGACCAAGTGCTTCTTTGGTATCTTCAACCATGATGACAGGTAACGAGGTTGCTACGTCTTCACTGGCAATAACTGCACTTGCTCCCGCTTTCTCCGCCGTTGAAATAAAATCATGGCCGTTAAAATTCGGACCTTTCAAGGCCAAGTAAACTGCGCCATCTTCTAGGGTGCGGGTATCGGTACTTACTGCAGACACTTCAACGTCAGCAGCGCCTTTCAATAATTTTCCATTAACCTTTTCGGCTATCCATGACAGCGTTGTTGTTATCATTTGCTGTACTCCTGTTGCAGTCGCGCCACAACTGCACGTTCGTTATAGTTAGTCTTTTTGTCACCGATAATTTGGTAATCTTCATGGCCTTTTCCGGCCACGATGATGATGTCGCTTTCATGCGCATGCTCAAGGCAATGACGAATAGCTTGCTCGCGATCGGGAATAGACACTGCCAGCTCACGGTTTTTCAAACCCGCAATGATATCCTCGGCGATAGATTCAGGGCTTTCACTGCGACTGTTATCTGTGGTGATCACAATAGCGTCAGCACCAACCTCGGCAGCCTGCCCCATTAACGGTCGCTTGCCTTTGTCTCTGTCCCCGCCACAGCCAAACACACACCACACTTTGCCCGTTGTATGGAATTTGGCGCTTAACAGCACTTTCTCCAGAGCGTCTGGTGTATGCGCGTAGTCCACCACCAAGTTAGCGGCACCCGTTACAGAGAAAACTTCCATTCGCCCGGGTACAGGCGTGATCGCATTTGCCGCGTTAACAACGTCATCAAAACGCTCACCTTCAGCGAGTAACGTACCTATAGCACTCAATACATTACTGATATTGAACTTTCCGAATAGTGGCAGCGAAATAGCAGCGCTTCCCCACGAACTCACCAGTTCAAAGCTACATCCACCTGCATGATAAGAAGCATTTGTGGCGAAACAATGGCGACTTTGAGGATTGTTATGCTCTCGCAAGCACTCACTTTCACCGCTTCCATCCAGACCACTTTCGTCTATACCTGTCCAGATGCGTGTAATCGACTTATCTGCTGCACCATCCCACTTCTTACTTTCATCATCATTAGCGTTTAATACAACAGCCTTTAAACCTGGCTGCTGAAGCAGCAAGCGCTTGGCTTTGCCGTACTCTTCCATGGTGCCGTGGTAATCGAGATGATCTCGAGTAAGGTTGGTGAAAACAGCGATATCGGTTTTTACTGTACCAAGCCGACCTTGAACCAATGCGTGAGAACTTGCTTCGAAGGCCGTATGGCGCACTTCACTTTGCACAAAGTCTGCCAACAAATACTGCATACGTATGGCATCGGGCGTAGTGTTTGCTGCCGGCGTGTTCGACCACTGGGTTTCATCGCCTTCAAACACACTGCTCCCTAGAGTTCCGATGCTTGCACTACGTGTACCTAACGCATCCTTAAGCTGGGTAAGCAATTGAACTGTAGAGGTTTTTCCGTTTGTCCCTGTCACTGCTACCGTCGTCATTTTCTGAGCAGGGTAGTCGTAAAATGCAGCAGCTAATGCAGAGAGCATTTGTGGTAATTCATACAGCGAGATAATGACGCTGTGGTCACGCATTTCCATCTGACCATGGGCACTACTGTCTTCAGTTTGCGCCAGAATTACACGGGCCCCTAAACTTATTGCCTGGGGTATAAAATCTCGACCATCGCGTTCGTGGCCCTTAATTGCCAAGAACGCTAAGCGTGTATTCACTTCTCGGCTGTCTAGCGTTAAACCTTCAATGCGGATATCTGGGGCGTCTACACCAAATTTCGCCAATAAAGCTTTTATACTTTGAATAAAGGCACTAACTACCACTTTGACCTCCTTTCAATAAGCGGCTAGATGTAACCTGCTTGTCATCGGGCGTAACGTTTAACATGTGCAGTGCGCCACCCATAATTGATGAAAAGACAGGTGCAGCGGTATCCCCCGCGTGATACAAATCACCGCCAGGTTCGTTGATCAATACAATAGTTACTAGCCTGGGGTCAGACACAGGTGCGATACCGGCGAAAATGTTGACGTACTCTTCGCCGTACCCGCCGGCCACCGCTTTTCGGCTTGTTCCTGTTTTCCCAGCAACGCGATAACCTGGTACCGACGCTTTTGTTGCTGTGCCGCCACGCTGGGTTACGCTTTCCATCATTTGAACAATAGCGTTAGCGTTTTCTTCGCTGATCACCCGCTCAGATTGAGCCTGCCATGAAGGTTGCTCTGGCGACTTGATGACGTTAAGCGGTGTTTTAATACCGCCGTTCGCCAACGTTGCGTAAAGACGCCCCAACTGTGCAGTTGTCACAGAAATGCCGTATCCAAATGACAGCGTGGCTAGCTCAAATTCAGACCAGCGGCTGCGCTCATGAAAGATACCGCTACTCTCACCCGCCATATTAAGCCCGGTATCGCTCATTAAGCCCATATTGTAATAGGTATCCAGCAGGAACTGTTTAGGCACAGAAAGCGCCAGCTTCGACGTCCCCATATTTGAGGAATGCTGAATAATTTCTTCTAGCGTTAGTTCGCCGTAATTGCGCGAATCTTTTACTAGGCTGCCGCCTAATCGCATCCATCCTGGATGAGTGTTTACTGAGTCTTCAGGCTCCACTTCACCAAACTCTAATGCAGTAAGGACGGCCAGCGGTTTTAGCGCCGAGCCTGGTTCGAAAGCATCGGTAATAACCCTGTTACGCATTCTGTGCGCAGAAATATCGCTTCTATCGTTAGGGTTGAACGACGGTGCATTCACCATGGCTAATACATCACCGCTTTTTACATCGATGACAATGGCGGAAGCCGAACTTGATTGGTAGTAAATCATGGCTTCTTTAATTTCTTTGTAAGCAAGTGCTTGAATACGCTGATCGATGGTCAGCTGCAGGTCACCGGCTTTTTCACCAGACTTTGTTTCCAAGATCTCTACCTGACGGCCTTTCGCATCGCGGCGAATTTTACGAGAACCCGGCGTGCCCGTTAGCCACTCGTTATACATGCGCTCCAAGCCTTCAACGCCCATGTCGTCAACATCGGTTACGCCGATCAACTGCGCTGAAACTTCACCTGTAGGATAGTAGCGGCGGCTTTCACGGCGAAGATAAATGCCTGGAATGTCCAGTTTATCAACGTACTCTGCCATGGCAGGCGACACCTGACGCTGCAAGTAAACAAAGCGGCGTTTGGGGTTTGCCACTTTTTCTTTGAGTTCATTGACGTCTTGGCGCAGTACATCTGCCAGCGCTTCCCAACGGCGCTCTTCCTCGAAGCCGTTGTTTTCATGGATAACCTTAGGGTCTGCGTAGATGGCCCGAACAGGCACACTCACCGCCAGCTCAACACCATTTCTATCGGTAATGAGCCCGCGATAGGTTGGCATATCACGGGTTCTTAGTGTGCGGTTGTCGCCCTGTTGAATTAGCTCGTCTGGCTCAATAACTTGAATATAGGCTGCACGGGCGGCGAGCACGCTGAAAACTAGCATAATAACAACAAGCACAACGACAAAGCGCCAGTGCACTAAGCTTGGCGTGACATTTTGTTTTGCACCGGTTTTTTTACGTTGGCGAGAAAGTGCTGTTGTACTCATTTTAACTTCACCACTACTTCATCGTCTGCGGTTGGACGGTACATTTCTAACTGTTTTTCAACCAGGTTTTCTATGCGGTTATGCTCGGTCAACGCGCGTTGCTCAAGCACTAGGTTACGCCACTCGACATCAAGCTCATCTTTCTCTTGCATAAGGTCTTCAAGGGCAATGACCTGCTGTCTGTTGTGATGACTGCTTAGTGTCACTGCCATGGCACTTGTGATAACCATTAAATACAACAAAACCCGCAACTTGTTGCGGGTCAAATCTGAAACAATTATTAGCAGTAATTTAAAATTAGTGCTGGCCTTGTCTGGCGCGGCTTTGGTCATAACTTTTCTGCCACACGTAATACCGAACTGCGAGAGCGAACGTTGTTCGCAATCTCCTGTTCTGAAGGTTTTATCGCTTTGCCCAAGGCTTTTAACACTTTATCTGCATCTATTTCAGCCTGAGTAATCGGTAAGTTGTGCGGTACTGATTTCCCTTTACTTTGATCCTTAATGAAGCGTTTTACTAAACGGTCTTCAAGAGAGTGAAACGAAATAACGGCAAGACGTCCTTCTCTCGCCAACACCTGTGTCGCGGCTTTAAGGCCAACACGAAGTTGCTCAAGTTCCGCATTGATATAAATGCGAATACCTTGGAATGCACGGGTTGCCGGATGTTTAAACTTATCCTTTACAGGAACCGCTTCGTCGATAATTTTGGCTAGCTGAGCTGTGCGCGTAATGGGTGTTTCTTTTCGCGTGTTTACAATGGCATGGGCTATGCGTTTGCCGAACTTCTCTTCGCCAAACTCTTTAATAACCTGCGTAATGTCTTGTTCTTCGGCGTTAGCCAACCAGTCTGCAGCACTTTGTCCACGTGAGGTGTCCATACGCATATCCAGCGGGCCGTCACGAAGGAAGCTAAAACCACGCTCGGCATCATCTAGCTGAGGTGAAGACACCCCTAAATCCATAAGCACACCGTCAATCTTACCGGTTAGTCCCAGCGCTTCGATTTCTTCTGCCATATCACCAAATGGTGAGTGGATAATGCTAAAACGCTTATCATCGGCGAAACGTTCTGCCGCTTTGATTGCTTGCGGGTCGCGGTCAAAGGCGATGAGACGCCCGTGTTCACCCAATGCATCCAAAATATGTGCTGAGTGCCCCCCACGGCCGAAAGTGGCGTCAATGTAGATACCGTTCGGTTTAATCGCTAGGGCTTCAATGCATTCATCAAGCAATACTGAAATATGTTTAAATTCGCTAGGCTGCGTCATAGAGAAAAGTCCTGTAATCGTTCGGTAAGTTCAAATTCGCCTTTGCGTTCGGTGTCTATATCAGCTTCAACTTGTTGTGCCCAAATATCGGCATCCCAAATTTCGAATTTGTTTAACTGACCAACTAACATGACTTCTTTTGAGAGTTTTGCGAAACTTCGCAGTGGAGTAGGAACAAGAATGCGCCCGCTTTTATCCATCTCACCTTCAGAAGCATAACCTAGTAGCAATCGCTGCAAGCGACGCTCGGCTGGGATCATGCTTGAAAGTTTAGAGAGTTTAAGCTCAATCTCTTCCCATTCGGGAAGTGGGTAAAGTAGCAAACAACTTTGTTGTGTATCGACTGTGCAGACCAGTTGTCCCTGACAATCATCCAGCAGCGACTGACGATACTTCGTCGGTATAGCCAGTCTGCCTTTTGTATCCAGATTGATTGCGTTAGCGCCGCGGAACATTCCCCTAGCCTTTTATTATTTGCTCTTGGTTTTCTTGTTTTTTGAGTACTAATCTGCAAAGTGATGATGATTTGATCCACAATTCGCCACATTTACCCACTGAGATACAGTTTAGGTATCAATGATCCCCACTGTCAAGTAGAAAAAAGGCGTGAAGGCCGCATAAACACTGGGTTTAAACTGGTTGGATATACAGTGTTTTTAGGAAGTGTATGATTAGGCGTGTAAAAAAGATTAAAAAATATTCAGGTGAGAAAAAATAAAGGTGTAATTAATCGATGAACTGCTGTTTTTGACTGTAAATAAGCGGCGAGATCTCACGATTATGTTTAACGCTGTTTTCAGCGGTATTACACGTATACTGAGTCGTAATTCAACCAGCTGCGCCACATCAGCACGTTAAAAAACGAGTGAGTTAACCCGACTAGTGCTAACTCACTGCATTTACATCAACGCGTGCCAACGCACAGCGATGATCAAGGTGTCCTAACTTAGAAACGATAGGATGCGGTTAGCGAGGCCACGTCACTGTCAACGTCACTATCTATATCTGTTTCATAGCTAGCAGACACTGAAAACTGCTCATTTACCCAGTAATCAAGCGCAACACCTGCGGTTTTTACATTATCGAACCCATCAGGTGCGTTGGTATAGCTGTAGCTTCCCTGAACGCTCAAACCTGGAGTGAAGAAATATCTGGCGCTGCCTGATAGAACGTCAATATCGTCTGCTACGTACTGAGCGGTAAAGTCCCAGCCTGTTCCCGCATTCCCTACCGTGGTATAACGTGTAAATACAAGTGGTGAAGTCTCATTCTCACTTTCGCTGTAATTATCTGTACCAGTATTAATATCGTAAGTGGCACGCTGATAGATGACACCTGCACCAATTTGCCATTGACGGGATAAGTTAAATCCGACTTTTAAATCAATATTTGTGTAATCCTCTTCACTGAATTCGTCGTCAAATTTACTGTGAGCGCCTTCTATGGCAAGCATCCACGTATCGTCTAGATAAAAAGTGCTGCCTAAATTAAATACGTCAATACCATCTAAATTGGCGTAACCACCAGATAAACTCGATACACGCTGAAGATAAGGGTTGATAAGGTAAGCGCCGCTGTTTCCGCTAACTTCTTCAAGGTAGCGCACATATCTTGCACCGTAGAGGTTGTCATCTACCCCTTCAAAATCGACAGCAGTTACCTGTACTTCGTTTTGTGTAGCTGCATGTGCTGCTGAGACTGTAAATACTGAAGCCGTGATAAGTGATAGTGCAGTTAGCGTAGTTTTTAGCTTATTAGTGTTAGTGTTCATGTCTTTTGTCCTTAAAAAATGTGTTGGGAACGATGTGTAAGATAAGACATTAAAACTTAACGGTTTCTGAACGAAACATGACGAAGTCTGAACGTGAATTTTAGGTACAAAAAAACCCGCAACTTTGCGGGCTTTTAAACTTCAAAATGAGGGAACGATTACGCGTTTGGCGCCGCTTCAGGTGCTGCTTCTTCTGCTTTAACCGCAGAAAGCTGCATGCTGCGAATTGGGTTTTCTGTGTCGTTAGAAAGCTCAACAAGGCGGTTTAGCTGACCAACAGACATCATTACTGCGTAGATAGCACCTAGGAAGCCTTGCTTGTGTAGCTCAAGCACCTGCTCTTCTGGCAGCTCAAGAAGCTTCTTCTCGTTGATGCTCATCATGCCGGTAACATTGCGCTGTTTACCATCTTGGTAAGTAAGGCGAATTTGAATTGGATCAAGAAGGTCTAGTTCAACGACTTTCGCAACAAAACGCTGAGTTAGCATTTCGCTATTCGCAAGGTCTGCTAGGAATTTCTGACGGTTATCTAGGAACTCGCTTGCTTCACCAGCTTCAGTGAATAGCGCTTGGCCTTCGTCAGAAATAAGGTCAGAGTTTTCATCAATGTAAACGCCAAGCTTGTCGCCGTCTGGACGCACGTCAAATGGATAGCGAAGGATGTTCATTGGAACGTGAGGGCCTTTCCAGCTGTCGCCAGTTAGAAAAAGGTTTTGACCTTGTTCCATACCAAGCATAGTCACAACGTGGTGACGCTTTGATGTAGTGTCTTCAATGAACACTAGCGGCATTGTCGCAGCTAGTTGTGCAAATTCACGGATCGTTGCTGCTGCAAGGTGTGTATTTTTCGCAAAGCTGAAAGATGTATTTACCGCAACCTTTAGGTCTTTATGCTTTTCTTTATCTAGCGGTACAAAATTAATAGCCATATTTATTTCTCATACTTGTTAGCTGTGGCCCCGGCTTGATTATGTGAGAAGAGCGGGTGCCACTAAAAAATTACGTCGGCCGCGCTGATGCATAGTAGTCATCGATAATTGGCGGAGCGCTTGGGAGTATCCCGTATTCGCGCAATGAAGTCACGCAGTCTTCACCATAACAAGTTTTAAATTTTTATTGCAATGTAAACTTGAAGTAAACAAGCACAAGCGCTCTAAAAATGAGCAATATCGACTAATTTAGGGCTTAGCGAGAGCAATCTGGGGTTAATGCATAGCAAGTAAAAGCCTATTGTCGCAGTGCGCATTATCCTTTAGTCTCGTATTGCTATTAAGTTAGCGGTTGTTGACCTAAGCGATAAAAAAACAAAATAAGGATTTTCTATGAAGGGGCGCTTCCCACTCTCATCTTGCGCATTACTTATCTCTGCGCTTTTTGCTTCACACTCTGTACTTGCTGAGACCTCTACTTATTCAGCATCTGAAAAAGCTATCAAGATCGCACAAGAAACTATTATTGTTGATGGACACATTGATGTTCCTTATCGCGTAAAGGAAAAGTGGGTTGATGTCACTAAAGCCACGCAGGACGGCGACTTCGACTACCCTCGTGCAGTATCTGGTGGTTTGAACGCCCCTTTTATGAGTATTTACGTGCCTGCTAGTTTAGACAACTCTCCAGAATCTACGCAGCTTGCCCACGAGCTCATCGATTCAGTAGAAGCCATTGTTGCCCGTGCACCTGATAAATTTGCCATTGCTAAAAGCCCTTCTGACGTAAAAGCCCAATTTGAAAAAGGGTTAATTTCACTGCCAATGGGCATGGAAAATGGTTCTCCTATTCAAGGTGACTTGGCGAATCTAACGGCTTTTTACGAGCGCGGGATTCGCTACATCACCCTTGCTCATAGTCAAGCTAACCACATTTCTGACTCTTCGTATGACCTGCGCAGAAAATGGAAAGGCCTTAGCCCGTTTGGCAAAACCTTAGTGGGCGAAATGAACAACATTGGTATTATGCTGGATATTTCCCATGTGTCTGACGACGCCTTTTACCAAGTTATTGAGTTAACAAAGGTGCCAGTTATAGCGTCACATTCTTCACTGCGCCGCTTTACCCCCGGTTTTGAGCGCAACATGGACGACGAGATGATCAAAAAACTCGGCGAAAATGGCGGTGTTATTATGATTAACTTTGGTTCTAGTTTTGTATCTAAAGAAGCTGGAAAGTGGCGTAGTGGCCTTACTGCAGCGCGCAAAGCCTTGGTTGAAAAAGAAGGCGAAGACAGCCCTAAGCTAGAGAACTTTGAAGAGAATTATCGCAAAGAAGTGCCATACCCTTATTCAACCCTTGATGAAGTGCTTGACCATATCGATCACGTGGTAAAACTGATTGGTGTTGATCACGTGGGTATTGGTTCAGACTATGACGGTGTAGGTGACTCACTCCCCATTGGGCTTAAAGACGTGGCGAGTTTTCCAAACCTAGTACAAGGATTGCTGGATAGAGGTTATAGCCGTACCGACATTGAAAAGATATTGAGCGGAAACCTTTTGCGCGTTTGGCAACAAGTGGAAGATTATTCGGAAGATCAGGCGGCAGCGCACTAGTCGCGCAATGCTTTAAAAATGAAGCGTAGGGAAGCGTGTTATCGCTTCCCCATGCTTTATCTACTCTACTGCACTTTCAACTCTATTATTTTTTGCGTGACACAATTAAGTAAAACGCGCTTGGCAATACCAACAGTGTTAATACCAGTGCACTCGCCATACCGCCTACCATAGGCGCCGCAATGCGCTGCATCACCTCACTACCTGTTCCAGTGGCATAAAGCACAGGCAACAAGCCAACAATAATAGAAAGCGATGTCATCATAACTGGGCGAAGTCTTGCCGAGGCGGCATGGACAATAGCCTTTTTCACAAGCGCATCTTTTTTAGTGTTGCCATTTTCTGTTTCGTGGCTAGTGAGTGCATCTGATACATATTGGTTTAGATAGACCAGCATGATAACGCCTATTTCTACCGCTACACCTGCTAAGGCAATAAACCCAACACCTACCGCCACCGACAGATTGAAGTTAAGAAGGTAAAGCAACCATACACTGCCCACCAGCGCCAACGGTAAGGTCGCGAGTATGAGTGCCACATCGCGAAGGCGTTTAAATGCCAGATAAAGCAAAAGGCAGATAATGGCTAACGTTAGCGGTATAACCACCGACAGTTTTGCTTTCGCGCGCTCAAGGTAAGCAAACTGCCCCGCCCACGTAATGGAGTATCCAGTGGGTAAATCAAGTTGCTCTGACAAATGACGTTTTGCGCTATCTACATAACCCCCTAAGTCAATACCCGTGGCTGAGTCTGACGAGATATCAATGTATACCCATCCGTTTAATCGGGCATTTTCACTTTTAATCCCAGCCGGCCCGTCGTCAATACGCACAGTTGCCACATCGCCAAGGGTAATGTGAACACCGCTTGGCGTGACGAAAGGCATAGATGCTAGAGATTCAGGCGTATCGCGGTAGTGCTGTAAAAAACGCATGGCAATAGGAAAACGCTCACGCCCTTCCACTGACTGCGTAACCACTTTGCCGCCCACTGCCGAGCCCACAATACTGTGAACATCGTCTATCGTCATGCCATAACGCGCCGCCAACTGCCTGTCGATATCGATATAAACATAACGGCCACCTACCACCCGCTCAGCGTAAACTGATGCTGTGTTGGGCAGGTCTTTAAGCAGTGTCTCTATATCCTTTCCGATGGCTTCAATGCCCGCAAGGTCAGGCCCCGCAATCTTGATCCCAACAGGGGTTTTTATCCCGGTTGCCAACATGTCGATGCGGGTTTTAATTGGCATTACCCACGCATTGGTCAGACCAGGAAATTGCACCAGAGCGTTAAGCTCTTCTTTGAGCTTTTCAGTGGTCATGCCCGCCCTCCACTGGGCTTTCGGTTTAAGCTGAATGAAGGTTTCAATCATCGTCAATGGTGCAGGGTCTGTGGCCGTATCTGCGCGTCCAATTTTCCCGAATACCGTTTCAACCTCGGGCAAGGTTGCAATAAGCTTGTCCGTCTGCTGTAAAAGCTCTCTGGCTTTACCCACTGAAATACCTGGGTAGGTTGTAGGCATATACATCAAATCGCCTTCGTCCAGTTCGGGCATAAATTCACTACCTAGTTGGCTTAACGGCCAGTACATGGAAAGCAACAAGCAAAATGCCCCCGACAAAGTGAGCAGTGGGTAGTTAAGCAACCGCGTCAGCAATGGTTGATATACGCGCTCTAAAGCTCTATTTACCGGGTTCTGGGCTTCAGAACGTATTTTTCCGCGTACAAAATAACCCGCCAGCACAGGTACCAAGGTAATTGCCAGCGCCGCAGCTGCTGCCATGGCATAGGTTTTGGTAAAGGCAAGAGGCGCAAAAAGACGCCCTTCTTGTGCTTCTAACGCAAAAACAGGAATAAAGGATACGGTTATAATTAGGAGCGCAAAGAATAAAGCTGGGCCAACTTCGGTGGTCGACTTAATCACCAGTTCCCAACGTTTGACTGCCGAAAGCTTTGCAGATGTTGGCGCAGAGGCTGGTATAGATGTTCGCGACTGGGCACTCCCTGACCCAACCTGACTTGCTGAATCCCTTTGACTCGCTGAATCCCTTTGACTCGCTGGGGCTCCCTGACTTGATGAAACAGCATGCTGATGAATGTGCTTGTGTAAATTTTCAACCACAACAATAGCGCCATCCACCATTGCACCAATAGCGATAGCAATGCCACCTAAAGACATGATGTTGGCATTAAGTCCCTGCAGCTTCATTACGATAAAGGCGGCGAGAATACCAATAGGCAAACTGATTAGCGCAACCATAGATGAACGTATGTGAAACAAGAAGATAGCGCATACCAGACCAACAACCAGCAATTCCTCAATTAGCTTATTGGTGAGGGTATCGACGGACTTATCAATAAGGGTGGAGCGATCGTACACGGGAACGATATTCACCCCTTCCGGCAAGCTCGCTTTTAATGAATCCAGCTTAGCTTTAACCGCATCGATAGTGGCTTTTGCGTTTTCGCCATAGCGCATCACTATAATGCCACCCACGGTTTCGCCATTCCCGTTTAGTTCAGCAATACCGCGGCGCATCAACGGGCTTTCTACCACTTGTGCTACATCATTAATCGTTATGCTAACGCCGTCCTTGATAACGCCTGTAGGCAACGACAGTATGTCGTCAATGCCCTGAATGTAGCTTTGCGCACTAACCATGTACTCTGCCTCGGCCATTTCAATAACCGAAGCGCCTGACGCGCGGTTACCCCGTTTAAGGGCAATTTCTATCATGGATGGCTGAATGTTATAGGCACGTAATTTTTCAGGGTCGACAATAACTTGATATTGTTTAACCATCCCTCCAACAGACGCCACTTCAGATACGCCTTCAACTGACTGTAGCTCAAACTTCAAGAACCAGTCTTGCAACGCCCTTAATTCACCAGCATCTAGCGCATTTGGCTGACTAGCATCGTTTTCCAACGCATAAATGTAAACCCAACCTACCCCTGTCGCATCTGGACCTAGCTGAGGTGTCACGCCTTCTGGAAGTTGCGAAGACGCTTGGCTTAGGTATTCCAGAACACGGCTTCGAGCCCAGTACATGTCTGTATCGTCATCAAAGATTATATATACGTAGGCATCGCCGAAGAATGAATACCCTCGCACCGTCTGTGCGCCAGGCACTGACATTAGCGCAGAGGTGAGTGGAAACGTCACCTGATCTTCCACCACTTGCGGCGACTGACCGGGATAGTTTACTTTCACTATAACTTGGACATCAGATAAATCAGGGATAGCATCGACGGGGGTGTTTTTCACCGCCCAGACACCCGCAATACTGAGCATAATAGCGCTCAGCAATACCAGTATTCTATTGTTTACCGACCAGCGAATTACCGATTCAATCATGGTGCATATGCTCCTTATGATTTATCGATTTTTGTTCTGCCGACTTGTGAACCATTGACTTATGAACCATCGACTCGTGAGCATCGCTTTGCTCTCCATCGCCCTTCAGGTTGCTCGTATCATGTTTATGATTGCTGTGTTCTGTGCCATGAACCATGCCCTTGTCCATGGCATGTTCACTATGTTTACGCATATCGATAACCGTGAATTCTTCGCCAGTCACAAAGGTGAACATGATGTTGTCACCTTCTTTGAACTGAGATAAGTCAATATGCTTTGATACCGAAAATGACATTGTCGCAGGTCCCCGTCCCCATTTTTCAATCGGCCCGCGAGCGATCACTAACTTTGCGTCATTCGAAGCGCCATTCGTTTCGGTGTCAGCCGGCAATTCAATTGCCTCAATAGTACCTGTTGTCGTGGCCTGATGATCGGGCGCTTTCATTCGCTCAAAGTCACTGCTTTTCGACGACTCTGAATCAATCAAAAATTGTGCTGATACCACCACATCATCCTCTGGCAGCAAGCCTTCGACGACTTCAAAATGTGTACTATCGCTTTGCCCCAGCGTTACCCGTACCGACTTAAAGTTGCCATCGCCATCACTGAGTACCACTTTTGCGCCCTCAGCCGTGCGAATAACGGCACTGCGAGGAACCAGTAACGCTGCCTTGCGTTGAGTAGGCTTTATTCCAACGTGGGCAAACATATTGGGCTTTAACGTGTGGTTGTTATTGTTTAGCGGTATGCGCACTTTCAGGGTTCGCGTTGTTTCCGACAAAGACGGATAAATATACTCTACGTGGCTTTCCCATTTAGCATCAGACCCATGGTCCATTTCGTCGAGGGTAACCACAGCGCTATTATGAGGCGCTATGATTTGCGCGTATTTTTCAGGTACCTCAGCAATCACCCACACCGTATCTAGCTGTGCGATGCTCATCAAGGTTGTCCCGGGCTGAACGTAAAATCCTTCCCTGATATTCAGCGCTTCTACCACACCGCTTTGCGGCGCGTTAAATGTGACGGTTTGTGTTACTCGTCTAGTTTTTTGCAATGCTTCAATAATGCCCTTTGATAGCCCTAGAGTTCTTAGGCGCTCGGCGGCGCCCTGAATTAAACGTGAATCTCCTCGCTTAATAGCTAAAACGTATTCTTCTTGTGCGCTAACTAATTCTGGCGAGTATAGGGTATAAAGTGCCTGTTCTTTTTCAACTTGCTCACCTTGGGATTTAATGAAAAGCCTGTCGACCCAACCTGATACTCTAGGGTGGATGTGCACAATGCTATCTTCATCGTAAGCAACGTTACCCACCGCCTTTACGGTCTGTTGAAGTGTTCCAATGGTAACGGGCGCGACTTTAACCCCTATATTGTGCTGTACATTTGGCGGAATCATTACGGTACCAGGCGAACGCTCATTACTTTTCGCAGATGTTGCGTCGTCATTGGCGTATACGGGCACCAAGTCCATTCCCATCGGTGACTTTCCCGGTTTGTCACGGCGATAGCTGTCATCCATAGGCGCTACCCAATATAAAGGGGCTTTATTGTCAGTTTCGTCGCTAAGGGCACTTTCGCCATTTCCGTGTTTTGATGAATCAGACAACAATAGTGAGGCCAAGCCGAACGCTAATAGGCCGCCAAATAGCAGACCTACTAGCAAACCTTTTATTAGCGTGCTCTTTGTATCTGGAGCAGGGTGAGTTGAAGATGTCATATTAACTACTCTTTATTCGAAAAATGGGCGTGAGTGGGCAGGTACAAATAAGCAAGTGACGCCAGTGTTCTGGCGCGCTCGATGTCGATTTTGAGTAAATCATCCTGCACTTGTACTTGCTTGAGATTGGCATTGACAACATCGCCGATATCACCGGTGTCTGAGGTATAAGCTGTCAGTTCAGCTTCAGAAAGTTGCCGTGTTTCACCAATTAACGCCGTTTCATAAAGCGCTTTGCGCTCACTTAGCGCTGACAAGCGTGATTTAAGCACCTCTGCATTCGCGGCAAGCTCGTTCACTTTCAAGCGGAAGTCCGTTTCAGACGCACTCATTTTGGAAGCCGCCGCGGCTATTGAAGCGTCTTGACGAGATTTATTGAAAAACGGAAGGTCTACTTGAACACCCAATGACACAAAATCAGCTCGGCTTGCGCCATTTTGCGCGTCTTGTCTGTATCCATAACTTGCTTCAAATGCCCACTGAGACTTAGTTTGCTCTCGCGCTATGTTCACATTTTGCGCTTCTATCTGGGTCTGAATTTGAAGCAGCATAGCCTCAGGATGATGCTGTAGTATTGAAAAAGGCTCACTGTTCTCAATAACCGTTAAGAACGAAGAAAGGCTGAGGTTGCTGTCGTTTAAGATAGCATCGAGCTCGATACGCGTTGGATAAGAAGGCGTTGATTGAGCCAGCGGTGCGCTTACAGAGTCATCTAGCGGCGCACCAAACCATTTTGAAAGTGCCGATCTCGCTTCATTTTTTTGCTGGTAGGCCTGCACATATTTGTCGTCTAGTGACAACAATGCCAAGCGCACTTGCAGTATATCTTGTTGCGCCGCTGCACCAACGCCTTGGCTGTATCTGGAGTCAGTAAAATCGAGTAGCTGTGTAAGCAATGATTTCTCTTTGTCCAATAATCTAATGCGACGTGTTGCATAGACCCAATCTAACCAGGTAAGGGTAACTTCACGTTTAAGCCACGCCTTTCTCGCTTGGCTCTCTACCGACATTTGATCAGCCATAACCTGATACTTTTGCTGGCTGTATAGGTTTTCATCACCTCGCGGTAACTGCTGCTTCAAACCAACTTTAAATTGCGTCATAGGCTCTTGGTCAAATGCGAAGCCATCGGTAGGCAAGTTTTGTATAGACGCTGAAACCTGAGGATTTGCCCAATATGATGACGCTTCAGCTTCTGCATTAAAGCGATCCTTTCGATGCGCATTCCCTTTAAGCAAAGGGTCGTATTGAATAGCTAACTGCAGCGCTTGTTCCAGGCTTAGGGTCTGCGCGACAACAGGCTTATTTGCCATCAAAAAAGAAGAAAGCACAAAAATTAAGGCGAACAAAGCGCTTACTTTACAAGGTCTGTTAGCGCTTTCGTTCACTTTTTTGGGTACCGAATAGTTGCTCATGTATAACATCACTTTTCAGGTGTAAGGCGTGTTGACGTTGCATGCTTTTCGCTAAATTCGACAAAGGGGATTAGCAAAAAGGCTTACCACGCGTTACATAGATAAAAGGTTAGAGACATCTCAAAACGACAAGACGACGTCGTGACGTAAAAACGTCTCTGCTGCGAAATAAATCCGCGAGATAGATCTATGCTGTGAAAAGTGACTTAGGTGGGCGAAACTGCCCGAAGTGAGGAGATGAGCGCTGCCCCAGTATAGGTGCAGTGGCAGCCATTCTGGCTACCGATATTTCGGTTTCAACGGTGGGCTGAATGAGCGCACTCGCGCTAAGATTAAAACAGTGATCGGCTGGGCAATTACATTCATCCTTGCAGCAAGACATATCGCTCATCTGCGATGCTTTCACGCCTGCATCGCTAACTTGTACGCCGTCGAACTGAGCGGGTTTGCTCTTGCTGTTTTTAGCACTTAAATCCGCATGTTGTGATGACGATTCTTGGTGCTGACAATGTGTATTAGCAGACTCAGGCATTCGAACCTGATGGTTAGCATGAGCACCATCCGACTGCGCTGTCATCACCGCCATTGAATGAGCATGTTCGTATGAATGTTCGATAGATACAGCGCTACCTGACGACACGAGGGCCACCATTAAAAACAGTGTAAGGATAAACGAACTTGCATTCGCCGACCTATACCGTTTGCGCGTTAAACTAATCCGAAACTTTCTCAAATACTGTACTCAAAATATTGCTGTCTATTGTGCAACGAAATAATAGCGTGATGTAACCAAGCAGTAAAGCCAGCCGTTAATGTCGCTAAGCTAGGGCCTGTTGACCTTTATTGTACACCAAAGGTCAACAAGCCCCAGTAACTTATTCAAACTGAGACAGGTAATCTCGCAACATAAGGCCCATGGTTGAAAATAGCGGGTTTGCTTTAGGTACCGCACACTCTTCTTGCTGATTAACCATGCTTGCGTTGAAATTCATTTTATTGAGCAAGCTTGTATTCACAACTAAATCTGCATGGCACAACCCGTACGATTCATCGATAACGAAAAAGGTATTCGGACCTTTACTTGCGTCCATTAACTGCTCTATTCCGAGAATTGGCGTGGTTACATCAGCTTGAGAATGAGCGGCAAATAGCGGCACTTCAATTTGCTGTCCTTCCTCGACTTTGTCCCGAATGATGTTTATTAAATCCATCAATTCCAACCCTGCTAAACCTGCCACATTTGGATACTTATAAGGGTTGGGGCCATGAGTTTGATAGGTTCCATCAATAATTCTGGCTAAAAGTTTAATGCCCCAAATTCGAGACATACTTTCAGCATTATCAGACAGCGCCAGCGCGCCAGAAAATAGCATAAGACCATCAATATTATTTACTTCGTTTCCTGCACTATCCAGATAATGTTCAACCGCCAGCGCACCACCTGTAGAGAAGCCACCTACAAGCAAAGTATCACCCATGCTATCAGCCAATTTAATGACTTCATCAACATGCCCCTGCCAGCGCTCAGCTAAATCCCAGTCAGACATGTCATCATCGGCATCTCGTTTACCATGCCCAGGCAAAAGCGGCACGACTACAGTAAAACCCTGTTCAAATAAGATGTTGGCGATTTCACGCATAAAGAAAGGTGAGTCGCTTAAGCCGTGGATAAGCACTGCCACCTTGCTGCTTGATTTGTTGGTCAGCATGAAAGGCGAATTGCCTTCATTGCGCAATACGTTGCTGCATACCGAAAAACGATTGAGTGCCGTTTCTCTACACGGCTGGGTTTGGCCCCACTCTTTTTCGTAAAATGCTTTGAACTGATTTTGAAGGTCTGAAAAACTTCTGCTTTTCATTTCGCTCGTATCGGGTATAGATAAATTTGCGGCTATAGCCATATTTACACCTAAAAGCGCAACAATACCTATGAGCATTTTTACAAAAAACTTCGATGACACTATTATTCTCCGCTACGGATAATTAATAAAAAACGGGAGCAGTTTACCATGCTCCCGTTTCTTGTGACGATTAATACGTATATTACGTTAGCTAAAGTAAACCTCTAGATCGTCAGAACCACCGATATGTTTACCACCGATAAAGACCTGCGGCACAGTTTCACGACCGCTAATCGCCGTTAAGCTGGTTAGTGATGCATCTTTGCCCAACACGATTTCTTCGTACTCGTAGCCTTTTTCATCAAGCAGTTTTTTCGCTTTAGCACAGAAAGGACAACCCGGTTTTGTGATAATAGAAACAGGTGCGTTAGTTTGCTCCTCTGGCGCAATGTAAGCCAGCATGGTATCTGCATCCGACACCTCAAACGGGTCGCCAGCTACATCAGGTTCAATAAACATTTTGTCTACCACGCCATCTTTCACTAGCATCGAGTAACGCCAACTTCTTTTGCCGAAACCCAAATCCGCTTTATCGACTAGCATACCCATGCCATCGGTAAATTCTCCGTTACCGTCGGGAATAACGGTTATGTTAGCGGCTTCTTGATCTGCGGCCCATGCATTCATAACGAAAGTATCGTTTACCGATACACAAACAATCTCATCAATGCCGTGTTTCGCAAACTTTTTCGCTAAAGCGTTATAGCGAGGCAAGTGGGTAGAAGAACAGGTTGGTGTAAAAGCACCTGGAAGTGAGAACACCACGACATTTTTGCCAGAAAATAATTCATCTGTCGTTTTCGTTACCCACGTCTCACCTTCTCTGCACGGAAATGAAACGCTAGGTACTTTTTGGCCTTCTTTGGAAGTGAAGCGACTTTCTGACATAACAACCTCTTATCGGTAATCTCAATTATAAAGTAAGAAGACTAGAATGAGTTTTTGCACAAATCAATAGGTATTGTCTTACATTCGTTAATATCGATTTTGATGCTGAACCTAGCTGATAGCCTGCCTATGCTTTGAGTGGAGGTTAGGTACGGTCGTGACACCATTCACGACCCACCGTAACGCTCAGTATTTTAACATAAGCGATATTCGAGGGTTATCACCATGATTATTTTGGTTGGTGGAGAAAAAGGCGGTAGCGGAAAGAGCTGCCTGGCACAAAACATTGCAGTGTATCTTCGCACTGAAAAAGGTGCCAAGGTGTTAATGGTCGACTGTGACCCGCAGCGAACGACCTCAGACTGGATCCAAGAGCGTAAAGCTAACCCTCGTCTCGCTGAAATTAACTGTGTTCAGTTATACGGTAAAATACGTAACGAATTACTTAGCCTGCGTCAGTATTACGATTACGTTGTAATAGACTGTGGTGGACAAGATAACCTAGCGCTTCGCTCGTCAATGGCGGTTGCTGACCATATACTGATTCCACTTAGACCCAAACGTCGCGATCTCAAAACGGTACCTCACATGGAAGATATTTTATCTACCTGTAAAATGGTTAACCCGAAAATGAACGCCGCGTTCGTTATCACACAGTGCCCTTCTCTACCTAGCCTGGCAAACCGTATTCTAGAGGCAAAAGAAGTGTGTCGCTCATTTGGTATTCCCGTCCTAAACTCTGTTACTTTTAGTAGAAACATGTATGACGATTCAGAAGAGTCAGGGCAGTCAGTTATTGAGAGTGAACCAGAAGGTAAAGCGGCCACAGAAATAAGAACCTTGTTTGAAGAGCTACTAGCTGGCAAAGTGGAGGATGCTTATGAGTTTACTCAACCTCAAAAAGTCGAAGCCGTTAGCTAAGCCCAATCTACGAACTGTAGAAGATTTTATCGACGATGCGCTGCTTTATGCCCAAGGTAAAGTGGATAAAAAGCAACCATCGGCGGCAAAAAACGATTTAAAAGACGTTCGTACAGACCGCGTTGTGCCGATAAGAAAGCCTGCAAAATCAGAAGGTATGCGACATGCTACCTTTACGTTAACACCGCAATGTATTGAAAAACTTGCAAACATTGCCCAAAAGACAGGTAAAGCCAAGTCTGCACTGATTCGAGAGTGGATTGAAAATAACAGCATAAATTAGACTAAAGTATAAATCCAAATACGTATTTCATTCGTTTTATCCTTCACAATAATAATGTTGCCTTGGCGTTAGCCTACTGGGATACTCACCGACAGCATGTTCTGACAGCGTATAGGAGATACAATCGAATGGGCCGTGAAGGATTTAGCACAGTGCGTGTGCTGGTGTGTGCCCTGCTAATTGCTGTGCATGGCGCACAGGTAAAAACGGTAGAAGCGTTCGAGCTTTTCAATACCGAGATTGCTGATGTCGAGAACCTTTTAAATGCCAAGCAATATGCTGACGCCGATAGCAAGGCTCTGTTGCTTTTAGAGCAAGCGCTACAACAGCAACAAATGTCTGCTGATACATTTTCTGCTCTCGGACTCTTACTTCAAAACGCATCGCGTTTTGAGGTGTCAAAAGCCATTTTTAATGCCGCCTTAGAACGCTACACCACAGATGGTGAATTAAACAAAATGGCGTCAACGCTATTACAACTAGCCACCTCAGAAAGACACCTTTCAAATTATTCCATTGCACTGACTTATGTGCGTCGCGCTATGTCTATTGCTCAAATTGAGCGTAATGAATTACTTAAGGCTCAATTGAACCTTGAGCTAGGCATAATTCAACAAGAACAAGGCGAAATTGAAACCGCTTTGGAGCCGTTAAAGCAAGCGCTACGTTACTTTCGTGAAAATAACATGGCCAGTGAAATGAGTGTTACGTTGCTGCGCATCGGTGAGATATACAGTTTGCTCAACCAAGCTACGTTGGCTCATACCTACTACCAAGACGCTTTCGACAGTATCGAGGAAACACAGGAGACCCGATTACTTGGTGTGATCAAAACTCGTATTGGTGCCCTGTCTCTCAAAACAGGCTCTGTAGACCAAGCGATAAGAGCAATTAACGAAGGTCTTGGACTCCTGCTATCCACCTCTGATGTAGGGGCCATAGCCGAAGCAAAAATGCTATTGGGAAGAGCATTGGTTGAAAACGGCGATACGGCTAAAGGGCGAGAGTTATTGCAAGAAGCCATGCAATTTGCCGATTCATCGGGTCAGGCAAAATTGGTCAAAGAAGGCAGACTCGCTTTAGCGCAAGCCTATATGAAAGAGCAGAGTTTCGAATTAGCCTTAGAAGAGGCCCGCACGGGAACCATTGACGCGAGAAAAAATAGAGACCTTAGAGGACAGCTTAGTTTTCTTTCGTTACAGCTAAGCGCCTTTGTATCACTAGGCGAATTCAAAAAAGCCTTAGATATTCAATCTGTTATGCAGCAGCTGCGTGAAGTACTACTTGATTCAGAAAACAAGTCTGCCATTGAAGGCCTGCAGGCTGAGATTGAGCTTGTGAGGCAATCTAGGACGTTGGAGAAACTGGAAGAATCCAAGCAGCTGGCGTTAGCGCAAGCTGAGCGAGAAAACCTGCAGACGACTCTTTTTTGGAGCATATCATTAGCAGCGTTACTCTTGACGTTTTTAGTGTGGAGCCGCTACAAACAACGTCAGCAAACGATTATTTTGCGCCGAGAAGTACGCCAGCAAACACTCAATCTTCAAGAAAAAAATCAAGAACTGGAAAGAGCCTATAAAACGCTAGAAGAGGTAAGCCTGCGCGATCCGTTAACGGGTTTGTACAATAGGCACTACCTCGAATCGCAGCTTCCCGGTGAAATAAGGCGCAGCCAGTTCTCGGCAAAACAAAGCCCCAGTACAGGAAAGACGAAACAAGACTTACTTTGCTTACTTATTGATATCGACCACTTCAAGCGCATCAACGACGACTATGGGCATATTGCCGGCGATAAAGTGCTATCAGCGTTTGCCAATGTCCTCAAAGAGGTGTTCAGACAAACGGATTTAATTATTCGATGGGGAGGCGAGGAGTTTCTTGTGGTTTGTCGCCAATCCACTCGTGAAGAGCTCCCTGAGGTTGCCGAGCGCTGCCGAGAAATGGTCGCAAGCACCCCTTTTGATATCGGCTTAGAAAAACCAATCAATATTACTTGTAGCATTGGCTTTTCGCTGCTTCCTCCAGATAGAGAGGAAGACTTTGATACCGCGTGGAAACGTACATTCGCTGTTATCGATTACGCGCTGTATGCCACTAAGTTATCAGGGAGAAATGGATGGGTTGGCGTAATCGAAACGCTTAAAACTCCAAGGGAATACCCCACTCCACTAGATACGAAGTTTAATTTTCCTGGTTCGAGAATTGCCACATCGTTCAACAACGTGGCAAGTATCAAATGGCCGGAGACCCTCGAGAAATAGCAGTAGAGGAATAGAGATATGTACAGAGGAAGCTGCAGCTGCCAAGCAATTCAATATGAAATTGATCATATCGGAGAGCTTGACGCCGATGACGAAACGCTAAGCCATTCAGATACCAGTGAACTGCGCGTTACAGTTGAAAAAGAGCAGCTGGTTATTGACTGTGCACCGTCAGCGCTAGCGGAACTACACGAGGCTAATGACGAAACCCACCACGTGTGTAACATTTGTGGGAGCGTTATCTTTGTTGAGCGTGGCTCTAACCAAGTGTCGGTTGAGGTGACCTTCAGCGGTCATGACGTCTTAGCAGAGTCTCACTGCCAGTTTGTATTTTAGGTGGGTACACAAGGATAAAGGCGAACTGCGAGTTCGCCCAGATATCAACAGGTGAGAAGTACATTTCTCTCTTGTTTGGTAGTCATGCCTACCCTAGTCGCTATTTTTGATGTCTTCCATATGGTATTTATCAATGAGCGAATACAACGTGGGACGAGTGACGCCAAGTAATTCTGCCGTTTTCGACATATTCTTATCTGCTTTTTGATAGGCCCTGCGAATAGCTCGACTTTCAGCAATTTCTCGCACTTCACGCAGATTCAACGTTTCAGGCTCATCATGGGCATCTACAGGCATCAAGCCTAAATCGTCAGGTTGAATTACCGTACCTTCAGCCATAATAACCGCAGACTTTAGCTTGTTTTGCATTTCTCGAATGTTGCCCGGCCACTTATGGGCTAGCATGGCGTTAACTGCAGTTTCTGAAAAGCTCTTCGCTTTAGCTTTGAATTCTTCGCGATAAATATTCAAGAACGTACGTGCAAGTAAAATAATGTCTTGGTCTCGTTCACGTAAAGGAGGGATCATGATCGGCATTTCCCCCACACGGTAATATAAATCTTCCCTGAATGTTTCTTGTGCCACCATAGCCTGTAAATCGCGGTGCGTTGCACAAATTACGCGTATATCAACGGGAATTTCATTGCGTCCACCAACGCGCTCGATCACGCGCTCCTGCAAAAACCGAAGCATCTTAGCTTGCAGACCAATGGGCATATCACCAATCTCATCTAAAAACAGTGTTCCGCCTTGTGCTGTTTCTATCTTGCCGACGGTGGTTTTGTTCGCGCCAGTAAACGCCCCTTTTTCGTAACCGAACAACTCACTTTCTAGTAAGTTCTCTGGGATAGACGCACAGTTAATAGCAACAAAAGGTTTGTCTTTTCTAGGGCTGTGTTCATGAATACTGCGCGCGAAAACTTCTTTACCTGTGCCACTTTCACCAAGTAACAGAGTGCTTATGTCGGTATTGGCAATTTTCTCAGCGCGACGTACCACTTTTTGAATAGCTTCGCTGTTACCCACTATTCTGGACATGCCAGAACGGGTGCGGGCAAGAATGCTATTCTCATGCTCTAACTTAGACAGATTAAGCGCACGGTGCACCAATAATTTGATGGTATCTGAATCGATAGGCTTCTGATAAAAATCGTATGCCCCAAAATCGATTGCTTTTAATGCGTGTTGTTTATCGTTATTACCTGTAACAACGATAACTTTGGTTCTAGGCGCTAGCGCAATGATGTCGTGAAGAATACGCAAACCTTCCGACGCATTCGCTGGATCTGGCGGAAGCCCTAAATCTAGGGTAACAACCTTAGGTTCAAAACGACGGAGCTGGGCTATGGCAGATGTGTGATCGTCCGCAAAAACAACGTTGTAATCGGTAAGACTCCATTTAAGTTGCTTTTGGATACCTAAATCATCATCTACTACCAAAATGGTATCGGTCATTTCATCATCCTATTATTCTACTTCATCCATCGAAAGGGAGTGGATTTGATAATATCCACTTTTTAGTTATACACCCTATCCTATCGGAAAATACAGCGTAAAACAGCTACCGCGTCCAGGTTCACTTTGAACAGTTAGTTTGCCACCGATAGACTCGATATATGTTTTTGCATCATATGCACCAATACCCATACCAGCATTGCCTTTCGTGGTATCAAATGGCTTGAATAGTCGCTCTTCAATAAACGCTTTATCCATACCTGACCCTGTATCTTCTATCAAAACTAGCTGCGTTTTGTTGTCAGAATTTCCAGTAATCACCACGTCGACTTCTCCGTCATCTGCGGTTGCCTGCTGAGCGTTGCTGATTAGGTGATAAAGCACGTTTGCCACCTTATCCTTATCAACCGTCACGGCCGTTTCTTTTAGCACATGAACTGTTGGTAGCGGACGTAAACCTGAACAGCGGTTGTTGACCACATCTTTGGCCAGCTCCGAAATCAAAAATTCTGAGTTTACACCTTCTTCAACGGCCTTCTTATCAGTCAGCTGCTTGAGCATTTTTTCCATTCTTGCCTTAGTATGCTCCAAGGTTTCGAAGGTGTCTTCGATAAATTCAGGGTTGTGTTTATGCTGTTGAGCATTGGCAAGAATAAGGTCGACTTGAGCAAGTACATTTTTTAAGTCATGTAAAACGAACGCAGACATTCGATTGAATGCCGCAAATTGGGCGTTTTCTGCTACCACTTGAGCGGCCTCGTGGTGCTGCATGTATGTGCCTACTTGCTCAGATACGGCGGTTAGATAGTCTTTCACTTCCCAATTTAAAGTGATTTTTTCATTGTCTCCTGACGCGAGAACAGCAAATCCCCACAGTTTTCCCTCTTTTAAGAAAGGCACGAAGAGTTGGTAGCCCCATGCTTTTAGTGCATCTCTATCTAGCTTTAACCCCTCGTAATCGAATGGTTTGACGAGGTAGGCGTCCGTATCAATGATCCAGCCATTTTTGTCGCTGTAACTTGCGAGCGTTTCCAACGTTGTACAGGTAGCGTTGTTTTCTTTCGAATCAGTTGACGCTTCATTGTTATCTGTTGACGCAGTGTTTGTAATAGGTGATGCCTTAGCCACACATTCATAGCCATTCTGCGTTACTTTAAACAGCAGACCTGACTCATATTGAATGGCGTTAAGCATTCCTGTTAGGCCAGCGTGGTAAACATCTGATGAGGTATCCCCTGCACGTGTTAACCACTGCGTTAATTTCACCCATTCAACCCGGTAGTCGAACTGATTCGCAAAGAAATGTTTAGTGATAAATACTTTTATCTTAGTGCGAAAGCCGTTGGACAAGAATACCGTGGCGAGCAATGCGAATGACATCACAACCAATATGATTTGAACCGTCGCTCCCCAGTTGCCTCCCATATAATTTATGGCGTAGCCGACAACAGCCATCACAAAAAGATAACCGCCCGCCACTAAGAGTAGAGAGCTGTGCAATACCACGTCCCGCGAGATAAAGATATCAATGCCCCAGTGATGAATTCGTCGAATCGATATGACGAGTAAGGGCATTAACAAGAAGTAAATATAGCCTCGTGCCGCTATGTAGCCAATTTCAACCTGGTTTACCATGGTAGCGTTTGCATAGGTAACGAACTCAAACAGGTTGGTAGCTCCCAGATAAATAATAATGGGTTTAAACGCCCACTGCTCACGCCCCGCCTGTCGATACACAACTTCCAGAAGAACAAGCACTTCTAATGACAGCACGATCAGTACAAGAAAGCTCCACGCGGGATTTACTACCAATAGATAAGGGGCGAGCAATGCTGCTAGTGCGGGGGCAATAATAATTAACGTTACAGGTCGTTTTAGAACGTCGAAGATATTACTAAAGCTGGTCTGTATACAGCCAGCCAAAAAGAGTAGCCATGCGAGCTGCTTAAGCACGTCAGCGCTGAGTAACCAGCTTAGCGAGATAGGTCCAAATAGCGAAGTGATTAAGGTTGTAGACCATAAAAAGGTGGCTGCGGTCGCCAACACCAATAAATGCTTGGCTACGCCGGGTTTGCGTACCGTTAACAACAGCAATAAAAGGGCTAAGTGCGCCAGACTATTTAACCCATAGCCTACATCTGAAATCATCCTTTTATCTCACCTTTATTATCATTATTTAGGAGATGAAATACAGGGAGGCGCATTGATGCAACGTCCCTGAAACCTTCGATATACAGCACATAACGTTTTCAGCTAGGTACGGTGCGCAGGCATCGCCCGCGCTATGATAAAAACTATCGTTTACGGATCACTAGTGAGCCAATTGAATACCCTGCACCGAAAGAGCAAAGTACTCCCACGTCACCGGCAACCAGGTCTTCATGGTTTAAACCAAACGCAATCACAGAACCCGCAGAAGCCGTGTTGGCATACTCGTCCAACACAATTGGCGCTTCGGTACGGTCAGCATCGCGACCTAACAGGCGTTTGCAAATCAAGGTGTTCATATTGATATTAGCTTGGTGAAGCCACCAACGCTTGACGCCTTCTGGCGTAATGTCGTGACTCGCTAAATGCGCTTCAATATGCGCTGCTGCCAATGGACACACTTCCTTGAAAACTTTGCGACCCGCTTGATGGAACAGCTTATCAGGTCCATACGGATCAACGTCTTCGGCACGTGTCATGTAGCCAAAATTAGAACGAATATTGTTTGAGAATTTCGTCAATGCCTTGGTGCTTAGCACGTCGTACACGTGCTCACTTTTGGCGGTTTCAGCAAGCTCAAGTACAGTCGCCGTAGCCACATCGCCAAAAATAAAGTGACTGTCGCGATCAGCGTAGTTAATTTGCGGTGAGACCAACTCAGGGTTAATAACCAACACGCGAGTCGCATTTTTCGCGCTCAGCATTTCATAGGCGCGATGCATACCGAACGTTGCTGCAGAACAAGCAACTAGCATATCGAAACCAAACCCTTCAATATTAAGGGCTTCCTGTACTTCAATTGCAATCGCAGGATAAGCACGCTGGGTGTATGCACACGACACAATCACAGCATCAATTTCATCGGCAGTAACATTGGCGGATGCCAGAGCTAACTTGGCTGCTTCGACGGCAATTTCAGCTTGGTGAGAAAGTTCGTCATCTGCTCGAGGGGCAATCTTAGGCTTCATTCGAGTGATGTCTAGCGCACCCTCTTTTTGATAAATGTAGCGACTTTTAATTCCTGATGCTTTTTCGATGAACTCTGCACTTGAATAAGGCATTGCTGCTACATCACCTGATTCGATTTGCGCTTTATTTTCTTCGTTAAACGCATCTACGTAAGCATTGTAGCTATCTACGAGCTCTTCGTTAGTTATACTGTCTTTAGGGTGCCATACACCCACACCACTAATCACAACTTGCTGAGACATAGGCATTCTCTATTATTTGATAGCACTACGGTGGTATTGAGCATTGCGTTACTCTGTGTCCTAAACGCATCTATACCAGTGCAATTGAGCCTAATCGTATTTACCTTTAAAAATACGACTGCGTTTTATGTGTTATAGCTTACCCTAATCCTTAAACGGTGTAACCATAGTGAACGCAAGGAAAGCTCTATTCCTCCGTTTAATACCAGCCCGCATAGATAATTTCCCACTCAGCGAGACTTAAAATGTTCGTAATCGTGGCGTGTTTTCGAAGGTATAGTGGCTCTACATCAAGGTGACACAACAAAGATTAAGGACACTTTAAACTCGGCCTTCGGGAAGGTCTGGCAAGCTACCAATAAAAAACCCCGCTTCAAAGCGGGGTTTCATGTAATCAATACGGGAGCTTACAGCTGGTTGATTTGCCACACTGTTACTGTGCCGCTAACTTCGTTGCCTACTACAAGAAGAGGCACACCACTTGGGCTGTCGTCAGCGCTAACAAAAACCAGGCTTTCTGGCGCTAGGTCACCAATGACATCATCGCTTGTCAAACCTTCGGTTAGGTCACGGTTAATTACATATTCTGCAAATTGAACGTCATAAGGGTTAGTAACGTCGTATACGAAAATACCGCCCATGCGCTCTGTGCCGATAAACGCGTAAGTGCGATCGCCAACTTGACCCACGGTTAACGCTTCTGGCTCAGGACCTTTATTCTCCGAGCGCGAGTCACTTGCATTTTCATCGTCACCATTGTTGAACTGCGCCCCATGAACCGACGCTGTAATACGTTCAAAATCATCACCCGAGTCATAAACCACTAAACCATTTTGATCCCAGATAGTGAATGAACGTGCACCGTAAGCGTACGCTGCATCGTACTCGCCGTTTCCGTCAGCATCACCCATAGCTGAAGTTACACGTAAGTCGTCCGCTTCACCTGCCGCCTGTAGCATAGCTAATTCAGAGTTGGCAGCAGCGGTAAGATCTTCTACTTTAACTTCGTCTGTATAAGCTAGACAGCCATCATCTTCGTCAAAATCAACACCACCTGCAGCAGTACATGCCGCCTCATCAGCAGCGTCAAAGAAGTACTCACGGGCATCGCCTTCGTTAGCGGTAAGAATGAAAGTCGCATCCTTCCATGTAAAGTTAGCAATGGTATCAGGCTGGTATACACCATAAATACCTGTGTACTGACCAAAACTCACCGCATCATTTTCTTGGATATCAATATTAAGTCCAGCCCAAGACTTAGTTCCTAGGCCGACGACATCTACCGTTAACTCTTCCAAGTCAATAATCGCAAGGCCATTGTTTTCCTGAAGACTAACGTATGCAACGTCGTTAGTAGCGGTGATGTATTCTGGTTCCAGATCTTTCGCTACCGTTGAGGTAATAGCTGTGCCGTTAATCGTGCGTCCTGCTGGGTTAGGAAACATCATTCCCTGCGCCATCAAGTCTGCTTCAGTACCGTTTAGAGCAGTAAAGCCAACGGTCGTCCCCGTTTCTTCTGGCTCACCACTTGCAAGAATATTTATGACGCTAACAGAACCTTCAGGGTCAATGGTGTAGTCATCAGAAGGCTCACCCTCGTTCGCTACCAACACTTTGCCACCATCTGGCGTAAAAGTGACCATATCCGGTAGTGCACCAACCTCGACAGAATCCAAAAAGGCTGGAGCAGAACTGTCTAGCCCGTTGTAGAACAACACATAACCGTTATCAGTTTTAACGTCTGCAGGTACAGCAACAGCCATAAGGTCACCGCTAACCGCAATGCTTGTTAAGCTACCTAAAGTCACACCATTTATATCGGCAGGCAGTGCGATAGTGGTAAGCGTTAGCGTAGTGGTGTTTATCGGATCAGCCATAGTAGCCGTGTTTACGCTAGAGGCATCAATAACTGCTATTGTATTCGTCTCGCCGTTTGTCGCGTAAATCGTATTGGTCTCAGCGTGGTACTGAACAATTTCTGCGGCCGTTTGATTGCCTAAGAAAGCACGACCAACGATATCCATTGCAATGCCGATTGACGCATCGGTACCATCACTTCCGTCTGTCCCTGGGTCACCTTGTTCACCCTGAGGTCCTTGAGCTCCTGTTTCGCCCTGCGCACCGTCGTCACCATCAAGGCCACATCCCGTGAGCGCCGCTGATACTAAAAATGCAAGTAACCCGTATTTAAACTTATTACGCACTGCCATTTGATTTCCTTTTTATTTGTATTTTTGTCGTACGTTATGAGGCTCGAGAAACCCAAGGATTTTTCCACCTTTTTCTCGCAAAGCGAAGGAAGAAAACAGGGATCCCTAACCTTAGTACACCAGAAATTTTATGTAACTTCTATGTATAAATTAGAATCAGTTTATGACACAAATATTAAATAGGCAAAAGCGCGTAACTTTTCTATAACAATGATGGCACACACGCCGCTTTAAATATGGACAGCACGGAGCAGTAGGCTCAAAGTAATCACACTTCGTTCATGCAATTGTAAGCATATATTTCAAATATCCTAATGCGTGTAAGGAAAAACGGTTTAGCTTAACAGCGGAACCCGCTTCGCTTTTTCAAAGGTATAGTTTTATTTATAAGCACTATCTGATACTAATATTGCCAAATAGACGTATAAACTGAATGGGATAGTGCTTTAGCGCGCAAAAGTGAGCGAAGCGAGAACATTCAGTGATAAAAAAGGATTAACCATGAAATTGAAATTCACAGCTTCGGCAGTTATTGCCGCAGCGCTTACTTTAACAGCCTGTGCAACATCTCCTACGGGTAGAAATCAAGTGTTGCTCTATTCTGAAACTCAGCTCGCGCAAATGGGTGATCAGGCATTCACGGGCATGAAAGAAGAATTAAGAATTTCGAATAAAGCGGTTCAAAATTCTTACGTAGAATGCGTTGCAAATGCCATCACTGCTCAAGTACCAGCCACGGTATTCAATGGTCAATGGGAAGTCGTTGTATTCGACGATGAACAAGTTAACGCATTTGCGCTACCCGGTGGAAAAATTGGTGTCTATACAGGCTTGCTCAACGTTGCAGAAAACCAGCATCAACTTGCTGCTGTCATTGGCCATGAAGTAGGTCATGTTATTGCAGAGCATGGTAATGAGAGAATGTCGCAGTCAACATTGATAAATATGGGCAGTCAGGCGGTAGGCCAAGTTTTAGCCGCGAATGAAGTGCCTCAGTCGGGTCCCATCATGGCTGCGATCGGATTAGGTGTTCAAGTCGGTGTCCAACTTCCTTTTAGCCGAACTCATGAATCTGAAGCCGATGTCATTGGTCTTCAGCTAATGGCGAAGTCTGGGTTTGACCCAAGACAATCTGTAAACTTGTGGCAAAACATGGACGCAGCAAGCGGCGGCAACCGCCCAATGGAACTTTTGTCGACTCACCCAGCACCTCAAACCAGAATTGATAATTTACAAGCGAACATGCCTAACGCCTATGCAGACTATCAAGCTACTGCTTACCGCCCGAACTGTCGCTAAAAGTAAGTAATACCATTCCGCATAGGTCATTACCCGCTCATCGAGAGTTAAAACGTTCGTAATCGCGGCGTGTTACGTCGCACGTAATCTTAGGATAAAAAAAACGCTGCGAAATGCAGCGTTTTTTGTTTGAAACCAACGAAATTATTCGCTGTCTGCTTTGTGAAGATGTACATCCATTTGTGGGAATGGAATTGAAATACCCCCTTCATCAAAACGCAGTTTAACGTTTTCAGTGAAGTCGAATTTAACACCCCAGAAATCGGCAGAATTCACCCATGGACGAACAATAAAGTTCACGCTGCTGTCGGCCAGTTCAGATACTGCAATTTTAGGCGCTGGCTCTGCAAGAATACGCTCATCAGCCGCCACCATTTCTTCAAGAATTCTTTTCGCTTTAAGAAGGTCAGCGTCGTAACCTATACCAACAACCATGTCTACACGACGCGTGTCTCTTGCTGAATAGTTAGTGATGTTGCCACCGTAGATGTTGCCATTAGGAACAATAATTTCTTTATTGTCTGGTGTGTTCATTGTTGTGGTGAAAATACCAATCTTAACAATCGAACCAGCAGTACCTGCAGCTTCGACAAAATCACCCGCTTTAAATGGTTTGAAAACCAGAAGCATTACGCCAGCTGCAAAGTTCTTAAGCGAGTCTTGCAATGACAAACCAATAGCTAAACCAGCAGCACCTAATATAGCAACTAATGACGTTGTATCTACGCCTAGCTGATCAAGCGAAGCGACAATAACAAACAGCATTAGAATGGCGCTAAGGATAGCTTCCAAGAAGTCCACTAGCATGTTGTCGTATTTAGACTTGGCCATTAGGCGTCTAAATACAGATAAAATGAATCCAACTACGATCCTACCTATTACATAAATCGCGATTGCCATCAGAATGTTAATCCCCCACGGGATGGCGTAATCGTTTATGTACCTTTCAACATCGCTTGCAGAAAAAAGCGAAAGTTTTTCTTCCATAATATGGTCCTTGTCATGGTTAGTTGATAATTGCTCAAATACGGTAGCAGCTATTTGATTTAAGACCAATATAATATGGGCTCAAACACAGTAAATTTGCTCTAAAGTCTAAGCTACATAGGTGTTTAAAAGCGTTAGCATTATACAAAAGTAGAGGAAATTCATTTGTTTTACTTTAGGATCCACTGTCCTTTTTTGTACATTTTTGCCGCGGTTTGTTGGCCATCTAGGCAAGGCGGGTGTTTAACGGTCTAGTAGCTCTAAATCGACAAGTTTCTATGCCTTATAGGTGGCACATAGGCGCTAGAATGAAAAAACAAAAAATGAACGTATTTTCTTCACTTGTCACACGCTTGTCACTCAACAAGCGCATCCTTCATCACGAAGCTTAAATGCGCTTTGTGTTTCTTTTCCATTTTTTGGAAGTTACCGAGTTATAAGACATTTTTTTTGATGATTTTTTAGCCTCAAAGTTTTAGACTAAAGTCTCATGAAAGTTGACTGTTCACTACGCCTCATCAGTGTGTGTTGAGCAACTTCATGAAGGAGCTTTAGCAAACTATGTCACGTAAAGGATTAACGCATGTTGCTTCTCATAACCCTGTTTTCGGTGGTTTTGTGTTTATTTTTATATTCACTGCGCACCGATAAAGGAAAACATACTAAGTACGCAAGAGCGGACTACCGCCCAGCAGCCCAATCGAAGTCTTCATCCAACGTGTTGAAATCTACTTCGAGAAACTCTTCGCCTTCCGCGGCCTAGAGAGTGAGTCATGTGATTCTTAAATAGGCAGCATGCTGTCGTTTGCGTAAGTTTTTGCATATTTACTTACGCGATGTTGTCGACAGCATTGCAACCTGTATTCACACACGTATTATACGCGTTAAAACTACACATCTGATTTGTTATGCGTATACCAAGAGTTTATTACCCCAACCCAATCCCGTTAGAACAAGAGTTTGAGTTAACTGAAGACGCCGGTCATCACATCGCGACGGTACTGCGCATAAAGCCCAATCGCCCTATTGTGCTTTTTAATGGCGACGGCAATGAATACAGTGCGCAAATTATTAGCGTTCAAAGAAAAAAAGTGACGGTTGAAGCCGACGCTTGTTTATCGCTAGCGAAAGAATCCCCGCTTCATTTGCACTTAGGTCAAGGGGTATCTAAAGGCGATAGAATGGATACCGTGCTACAAAAAAGCGTGGAACTTGGCGTTTCAGAAATAACGCCCGTGATCACTGAACGCTGTACGGTTAAACTCGACGAGTCGCGCTGGGAAAAGAAAATTCAGCAATGGCAGAAGATTATTATTGGCGCCTGTGAACAAAGCGGTCGCAACATTATTCCCGCGCTCAACGCCCCGGTTAGTCTTAATCAATGGTTGTCGTCTTCAACCAATACCACAAGATTAGTTCTCGCACCGGGCGCTGAACAAAGTTTGGCAAGACAACCTTATAATGCTCAAGGCTTTCGTTTGCTTATTGGCCCTGAAGGTGGGTTATCTGAAACAGAAATTCATCAGGCAAACGAAAACGGTTATCAGTCGGTAAGTTTGGGCCCACGTATTTTGCGCACCGAGACAGCGGCGATTACAAGCCTAAGTATTCTTCAAGCTCAGCACGGCGACTTCTAAGTCAGTATTTTAGGCAGCTATATAGCAAGCATAGTGCTAGCTCAGTAACTTGAAGAATTCAGGTGTGCCCCCATATATGTTTACAATCAGCTGGGCCATCTGAGCCGGCATTTTATCAACATTCAAGGTGAAAACATTATGCAATATACCGTTGGCGTAATTATGGACCCCATCGCGAGCATTAAGCCACATAAAGATACAAGCTTTGCGATGATGCTTGAAGCTCAGCGCCGCGGTGCAAAGGTTGTATATTTTGAATTAAAAGACCTGTATTTAGACAATGGTAAGCCTATGGGTTTAGGTAAAACCGTATCGGTCAAGGATCAAGCTACAGATTTCTACACCATTGAAGACGAGTCGACCTTGCATTTAGGCGACATTGATGTGTTACTCATGCGCAAAGATCCACCCTTTGACAGCGAGTTTTTGTATGCGACTCAGGTGCTGTCGCTTGCGCAGGACGCGGGAGCGCTAGTTGTAAATAACCCTCAAGCGCTTCGCGACTACAACGAGAAGCTGTTTACGTCGTACTTCCCAGAACACATTCCCAATACCTTAGTCACGAACAACCAAGCGCTTATCCGTGAGTTTCACGCCAAGCACCAAGACATTATTTGCAAACCCTTAGACGGTATGGGGGGCGCGTCTATCTTTAGAGTGAAGCCTGATGGCAATAACTTAGGCGTTATTATTGAAACCCTAACCAAGTTAGGCACGCGCTACATGATGGTACAAGAGTACCTTCCAGAGATTAAAGACGGCGATAAGCGCGTACTCATCGTTGACGGTGAAGTCATGCCGTATTGCTTAGCGCGACTGCCTACAAAAGGGGAAACCCGAGGTAACCTAGCCGCTGGCGGTACAGGACGCCCTCAGCCAATCTCAGATTCTGACCGCGCCCTAGCCGAAGCCATCGCGCCAACGCTCAAGGAAAATAACATTTTATTTGTAGGACTTGATGTTATTGGCAGCAAAATTACTGAAATAAACATTACTAGCCCAACTTGCGTAAGAGAAATAGAAGCAGCTTACGATGTTAATATAATGGGTGCGCTGTTTGACGCCATTGAAAAGCGCTTAGCCAGTAAATAAAGTAAGGTTGTATTGGTAACACAGTGCAGTTCGTATCGTAAAAAGCAAATATGAGTGGATAGAGCGCCTTTAGCTTCAATAGTGTAAAGGCCCTCACAGAGCAAAAGATAGTAGATAAAAGACAAACTATGACGGAATTAAAAAGCCTACAAAATCATTTTCTGGTCGCGATGCCTAGTTTGGACGATCCGTATTTTTCTCGCTCACTCATTTATATTTGTGAACACAACGCTGAAGGTGCTATGGGTATTGTAGTAAATCAACCCTCCACCATGAACGTGAAGCAGCTTCTTGAACAGACTGACAAAGAACTCACTGTGTCTGACGACAAAGCAGAGCAAATCGTGCTGGCTGGCGGTCCTGTAAGCCAAGAGCGAGGATTTGTGCTGCACTCGTCGCAAAGAGAGTGGGCATCTAGCTTAAAGCTTGCACCAGGGGTTATGGTGACCACCTCCAAGGACATTTTGACTGCTATTGCCAATGATGAAGGCCCTGAAGACGTTTTGATTGCTTTGGGGTACGCGGGCTGGACAGCCGGTCAGCTTGAGAAGGAAATGCAGGAAAACGCATGGCTCACCATCGAAGCTGACGAAGAAATTCTGTTTAACACGCCTATGCACAAGAAATGGCAAGCAACAGTAAATAAACTCGGTGTGGATGTATGGCAGCTAGCACCGGGAGCGGGACATGCCTGATATAGGAAATCGTACGGTACTTGCGTTTGATTTTGGTACCAAAAGCATTGGCGTGGCGGTAGGTCAGGAAATTACCGGTACGGCTTCCCCTCTTGCAGCGCTGAAGGCACGAGACGGTATTCCTGACTGGACGTTAATAGAAAAGCTTTACGAAGAATGGCAACCGCAAATCGTGGTGGTGGGTTTACCGCTTAATATGGATGGTACTGAGCAGGAGATGACTCAACGCGCCCGCAAATTTGCAAACCGTCTACATGGGCGTTTTAAAGTGGCCGTTGACACCTGTGATGAGCGACTGACTACCACAGACGCTAAAGCCATGCTGTTTGAGTTAGGTGGCTATAAGAAACTGACTAAAGATAAGGTTGATAGTGTGTCGGCCTGTGTAATATTCGCTAGCTGGAGCGAGAGTCAGTACGAATAATTGTTAGGGCCTGTTGCCCTTTGTATGCTGCTGGCTCTTGCTGTTATTATTTTTCTGCCCCACACTGCCAGCAGACATCAAAAGCAGCGCCGTTTTGTTCACTGCACTTACCACAAATCCAGTCTTCACTAGATAATGCCTTATCGTTTGATTTCTGAATGAAGGGCTCAATAACTTTCGACGCTCTTGCATACCAGCTATCGTCAACAAGCCACACTTCCTGCTGAGAATCTTGCCAAGGCAGCTCTCCGATTGCGCCACTGGCAAACTCATTTTTTACCATATAAGGAATAGATAAAGCATCAAGCTCGCTGCGAACCGCTTGAAGTTCAAAAGCGTCTTGTGAAGTGAAGAGTTTTTTCAATGGCTACCCTCTTGTTAAACACAAAAGCAGCCCGTGGGCTGCTCATCATGCGAGAAAAACGTGTCTCTCTACTGCTTTATTTCAGTAAGCGTTTCAAATGTAGCTCCCCCTAAAGGGATTTCAGCATAAAGCGAAAGCAATTAGTCATCCATATCAATAGATACATTTGACAGTGTACCTAAGCTAGAACCGTCGCTGGTATCAAGCTTGATCATCAAGCGCAAATCGTTGGGCGAGTCGGCGTGGTGCAGCGCTTGGTCCATATCAATCTTACCCGCTTTGTACAAATCATACAGCGCCATATCAAAGCTCTGCATGCCCTGCTCTTTGCCTTTTTTCATTGCTTCTTTTAACGCGCCTATTTCATTGCGCTGTATTAGGTCGCGCACTAGCGGCGAATTAAGCAGTATTTCTATTGCCGCAACCCTACCCTTGCCGTCTGGCGTAGGTACTAGTTGCTGAGCCACGATGGCGCGGATGTTTAAGCTTAAGTCAAAGCGCAACTTATCGTGCTGATCTTTCGGCGCTAAATGCATAATACGTTCAATAGCTTGGTTCGCGTTGTTAGCGTGCAGCGTAGCCACACACAAATGCCCTGTATCAGCAAACGACATAGCATATTCCATGGTTTCCATTGAACGAATTTCACCAATAAGAATGACATCAGGCGCCTGACGTAGCGAACTTTTAAGCGCGTCGTCGAAAGACTGAGTATCTATGCCCACCTCGCGCTGGGTAATAACACAGTTTTTATGCTCGTGCACAAATTCAATGGGGTCTTCAATAGTCAGTATATGCCCGTGCGAATTTTCATTTCTATGTCCAATAAGCGCAGCCAGTGACGTGGACTTACCCGTGCCTGTTCCACCTACAAATAGAACAAGACCGCGTTTAGCCATAATAATTTCTTTTAATACTCGCGGCAGACCCAAATCATCAGCTTTAGGAATTTGAGTAACGATGCGGCGAATCACCATGCCCGCTTGGTCACGCTGCCAAAATGCAGAGCAGCGGAAACGACCAATGCCCTCTCGTACTATGGCGAAGTTACATTCTTTTGATGTATGAAACTCATTCTGCTGCTTTTCGGTCATTGCTTCGTGAACGAGTGCAAGTGACGCCTCTTCGGTGGTTGCACTATCGGTCACGGGCGTCAATTTGCCGTTAATTTTGGCGCTGACAGGAAACCCCGCCGTTACGAATAAGTCCGATGCGTTGGTATCGACCATTTTTTGTAATAGTGAATCTAGCATAATGGCCTCTAGAAGTTGTTCATTGACTGTTTATCAACTGACTTTGCGGCCGCGTCTTGTTTAGTAATCACACCCATAGCTACTAAGCGCTGAAGACATTGATCCATGGTTTGCATACCGTGAGCCTGACCCGTTTGAATAACCGAGTACATTTGCGGCACTTTATCTTCTCGAATAAGGTTACGAATAGCGGGGATCCCCACCATGATTTCATGAGCCGCAACTCGGCCCCCGCCTACTTTCTTAAGCAGTGTCTGTGAAATAACCGCACGCAATGATTCCGACAACATAGAACGCACCATGGCTTTTTCTTCTGCCGGGAAAACATCGATAATACGGTCAATGGTTTTTGGTGCGGAGTTGGTGTGAAGAGTGCCGAATACTAAATGGCCGGTTTCGGCAGCTGAAATGGCAAGGCGTATGGTTTCTAAGTCACGTAGCTCACCGACTAGAATTACGTCTGGGTCTTCACGAAGCGCCGAGCGCAGTGCGTTATTAAACGAGTGCGTATCGCGGTGTACTTCCCGCTGGTTTACCAAGCTAAGCTTGTTGTCGTGCACGAATTCGATAGGGTCTTCAATGGTAAGAATATGTTCACGCTTGTGGGTGTTGATGTGGTCAACCATGGCCGCAAGCGTGGTACTTTTACCCGAGCCGGTGGCACCTGTCACAAGTACAATGCCAGTAGGCTGATTTATAATTTCCTTGAAAATTTCAGGCGCGCCAAGGTCGTCTAAGGTTAATACTTTACTGGGGATAGTACGTAATACTGCCGCGGCGCCTCGGTTTTGCACAAACGCGTTAACACGAAAGCGCGACAAGCCATTCACTTCGAAAGAGAAATCGGTTTCCAGGTTTTCTTCGTATTCTTTGCGCTGCATGTCATTCATAATCTCATAAACGAGACCATGTACTTGCTTGTGATCAAGGGCTGGCACGTTCAGTTTACGCATTTCGCCATCTACACGAATTATTGGTGGTAGGCCCGCTGATAAGTGTAAATCTGAGGCGTTATTCTTAACACTGAAAGCCAAAAGTTCGGTAATATCCACAACCACTTCTCCAAAACAAGGTGAATAATGCAAACAATAGCAGAAAGACTAGATTCCGCACGAAAAGGAATAGACCAAGCCGCTACCAGTGCACATCGTCCACCAAATTCCGTTAAATTGCTAGCGGTTAGCAAAACAAAACCCGTATCAGATATCATGGAAGCGTATGATGCCGGACAACGTATGTTCGGCGAAAATTACGTGCAGGAAGGTGTTGAAAAGGTTCAGGAACTTTCTCACTTAAGCGATATAGAGTGGCACATGATTGGTCCAATCCAATCGAATAAAACCAAAGTAGTCGCCGAACACTTTGATTGGGTTCAGTCTGTAGATAGAGAAAAAATTGCTCGTCGCTTAAATGAGCAGCGCCCTGACTCTATGCCGCCGTTAAACGTGTGCATTCAGGTTAATATTGATGATGAAGAGAGTAAGTCTGGGGTAGCCCTAAGTGAATTAGATGCGCTAGTGGAGTTTATTAACTCTCAAAAGCACCTGACCTTGCGTGGACTAATGGCCATTCCCAAAGCTGATCCTAGTGAAGAACAACAGCGCGCCACACTGTCTAAGCTAAAAGAATTATTCGGCCACTACCATACATCATTGAGCAATTTTGATACCCTATCCGTAGGAATGAGTAGTGATATGACAGAAGCGATTCAACACGGGTCGACTATGGTGCGCATCGGTACCGCTATTTTCGGTAAGCGAAACTAGCGCGCTAACCCAACGGATAGCGCTTCGCCTCGCTACACAGACTTAAATGCAACCAACAAATAGGATTTACATGCAACAGAAAAAATTAGCATTTATTGGCGCGGGTAACATGAGCCGCAGCATCATCAGTGGTCTTATCAAATCTGGGTACGCGAAAGAAAACATCCTTGCGGCAAACCCTTCCACACCAAAGTTAGACGGCCTGAAGGCCGAGTTTGGTATTCACACCACACAATCTAATGATGAAGCCTGCCAATTCGCTGATGCCATAGTCCTTGCGGTAAAACCACAAATAATGGGCGATATGTGCGGCGAGCTTCAGAAAAACAATGACCTTTCGGGCAAGTTGTTTATGAGCATTGCAGCTGGGCTGCCGGTAGCCAGATTGCAAGAAATGCTAGGTGGTGAATACCCTGTTGTTCGTATTATGCCAAACACCCCGAGCTTGTTAGGCAAGGGCATGTCTGGGATATATGCCGACGACACGGTTTCTGAGTCTGACAGGCAATACGTTGACGATGTAATGAACAGCGTTGGCGAAACCGTTTGGGTAGATAAAGAAGAGGGTATTAACGGTGTTATCGCCGCAGCGGGCAGCAGCCCAGCTTATTTCTTCTTGTTCTTACAAAATATGCAGGAAGAAGCCATGAACATGGGCTTTGACAAAGCGCAATCTCGCTTAATGGTCCAACAAGCGATGTTAGGCGCAGCCGAAATGGTTTGTAACAACCCAGACCTTGAATTAAGCGAGCTTCGTGCCCAAGTTACGTCTAAGGGCGGCACTACCGCAGAAGCCGTTAACACTTTCATTAATGAAGGTTTAAAAGATATTGTCAGCAAGTCGATGCGCGCCGCCGTAGCACGTGCTGAAGAAATGGCAAAACAGCTATAACGTTTTAGGAAAAACACAACATGAACGCAACGGTATTTTTGGTTGATACCTTATTTAGCCTTTATTTGATGGTGGTTATTCTGCGCCTTTGGTTACAAATGGTTCAGGCAGATTTTTATAATCCACTCAGTCAATTTGTAGTAAAAGCAACCCACCCTATCGTGGGGCCGTTGCGCCGTATTATTCCGTCAATCGGCAGGTTCGACACCGCTACTTTTGTGTTAGCGGTAGCGGTATGCGCGCTCAAGCTAATAACCCTAGGGTTAATGTTTGGCGGTAGTCTAAACCCAGTCGGCATTGCGATTTTGTCAGTAATTGGTGTGATAAAAGAAGCCCTGTCGTTAATGTTCTGGGTGTTACTACTACGCGCTATTTTGAGCTGGGTGTCACAAGGTCAGTCTCCGGTTGACTATGTTCTGTATCAGCTAACCGAGCCGTTTTTAGCGCCAATACGCAAAGTCATTCCACCATTGGGCGGTTTGGACTTATCAGTGCTTATTGCCATCATTGCATTACAGTTTTTACAGCTTCTGATCCAAGACACTTTCCCTATGTAACTAATGTCAGTTCAAGACACTGTTAGGGAAAGTATTGGTCTTGCAGTTTGGTTCATAGAGCAAAACAAGCTGTAATGGGTAAGAATTAAAAACAAGATGAAGGCAGAGGTAGTTTCTATCATGGGTAGAATAAAACATATCAAAAAAGCTTACGTAGCACTTCTTGCGATGGCTATGTCATGCTTAAGCGTTTCCGCATTTGCCGAGCAGAAGCAAACGCTTGGTGAATGGGATGTTCACTATATGGTGGTGAGTACGCCATTTCTCACACCTGAAGTGGCGGCTAGCTACGGCATTGTGAGAAGTAAGTTTAATGCGTTGGTTAACATTTCGGTGTTAGACAAAGTTTCCGGTGAAGCGCAACGGGCAGATGTCACAGGTACGGCTAAGAATCTGTTAGGTAACTCGCGTAAGCTGACTTTCAAAAAGGTGGAAGAAAGTGATGCTATCTATTACCTTGCCGTGCTGCCATTTCGCGATCAGGAAACCTTTAGGTTTGAGATTGTCGTTCAAAAAGGTAGCAGCAAACAAACGCTGAAGTTTCAGCAAAAAATGTACGTTGACGAGTAAATTATAAGGCGAGCACTGCTTTAATAAAGCCAACATCATAAGTAAGCGCTCACCTGTAACGCACTCATGCTTGTGATGAAAAGCAGTGATTAACGAAGCGAGATATCCGTTAGCCCGGTATCTCGCTTTTTTATTATGTTAAAAATAGGGTAACTGCACTTTACCAATTGAATGTGGTGGTAAATAATCAAAGCAACTGGTCGGGCAAGTTAGTGTGGTCGGATTATGTGTAACCATTAGCACTTAAGTCATGAAAGACAGATGAGCACTGCGCCGCAGCAAAGAGCGACATGCACTAACTGCCTTCATAGCAAATAAAAAGAGAACAATTATGAATACGCCCTCGTCTCAGACAGCTACACCACAGTCTGCCCACAATTCAGAACAACTCTCACCTTACTTCCCTAACTTATTATCTCCGTTGGATTTGGGATTTACTCAACTTCGCAACCGTACCCTAATGGGTTCAATGCATTTAGGTTTGGAAGAAGAGAAAGGCGGATTTGACAAACTTGCTGCGTTTTACGCTGAGCGAGCAAAAGGTGGTGCGGGGCTAATCGTAACAGGTGGTATTAGCCCTAATATTTCAGGTTGGGTAGCGCCCTTTGCTGGCAGAATGACCCGCTCTCGCCACGCGAAAAAGCACCGTGTTATTACCGACGCTGTGCATAAGGAAGACGGCAAAATTTGCATGCAAATATTGCATTCAGGCCGTTACGGTTATCACCCACTTGCTGTTTCGGCTTCACCTATGAAGTCGCCTATTACCCCTTTTAAGCCTCGCGAATTGTCCTCACGTGGCGTAAGAAGCACAATAAAAGACTACGTAAAATGTGCAGCCCTTGCCCAGCAAGCAGGCTATGACGGCGTGGAAATTATGGGTTCTGAAGGCTACCTCATAAATCAGTTTTTCTGTGAGCGCACCAATCATAGAAATGATGAATGGGGTGGCAGCCTAGAAAATCGGGCTCGTCTGGCAATAGAAATAGTAAAAGGTGTACGCGAGAAAGTGGGCACTAACTTCATTATTATTTATCGCCTGTCTATGCTGGACTTAGTCGAAGGCGGCGCTAAGTGGGACGAGGTTGTATATTTAGCCAAAGAAATCGAAAAAGCAGGCGCTACGCTACTTAATACCGGCATTGGATGGCACGAAGCGCGGGTACCTACTATTTCCACATCCGTACCTCGCGCGGCGTTTACCTGGATAACCGAACGCATGAAAAAAGAGGTGTCTATCCCTCTTATTACCACTAACCGTATCAATACGCCTGAAGTTGCAGAATCGGTACTCGCACAAGGCCATGCTGATATGGTATCGATGGCGCGACCTTTCTTGGCTGACGCTCACTTTGTAGCGAAGGCTATGCGCAATGAGTCTAAGCTAATCAACACGTGTATTGCCTGTAACCAGGCTTGCCTAGACCATGCATTCGAACAAAAGCGTGCAAGTTGCTTGGTAAACCCACAAGCGTGCTACGAGACCGAACTTACCTTTCCCCCTACTCACAATAAGAAAAGACTAGCGGTAGTAGGTGCAGGGCCTGCGGGTTTGGCGTTTTCCATGTATGCCGCAGAGCGCGGTCACGAGGTACATCTATTTGATAAAGCCAGTGAAATTGGCGGTCAATTTAATTACGCCAAGCAAGTGCCGGGTAAAGAAGAGTTTTACGAAACCCTACGCTACTTTGACAATCAGCTAGCTCGCCTGGGCGTTACGGTTCACCTTAACACCGAGATTAACGCAGAAAGACTTGCCGATGAGAAGTTTGATGAAGTGGTGCTAGCCACCGGTATTAATCCTCGTACGCTTAAAATTGAAGGGCACGACCACCCTAAAGTGATGAGTTATTTAGACGTATTGCGCGACCACAAGCCAGTAGGCAAGAAAGTGGCTATTGTTGGCGCCGGCGGCATTGGTTTTGATGTAGCAGAGTTCTTGGTTGAACACGAACATTTAGCCAAAGATAAAGAAAAATGGCTAGCGCATTGGGGTATAGATAAAGACTATGCGGCACCGGGTGCACTAAAGGAAAAAGCCATAGAGCCTTCAGATCGCGAAGTGTATCTATTGCAACGTAAAACGTCTAAAGTGGGCAAAGGGCTGGGCAAAACTACGGGCTGGATCCACAGGCAATCATTGAAACACCACAATGTTCAAATGATAAATGGTGTGAGCTACGAGAAAGTAGATGATGAAGGCCTGCACGTGCTGATTAACGACACGCCCAAAGTATTGCCGGTCGATAACGTCATTGTATGTGCTGGTCAGGAGCCGTTTAAGCCTCTGCAACAACCTCTAGAAGAGGCAGGATTTACCGTGCACATTATCGGCGGTGCTGACGTAGCGGCTGAACTTGATGCTAAACGCGCTATCCGTCAGGGCGCTGAACTGGCAGCGCGAATTTAAAACTGATCGAACATGATAGCGTTGCCGTCCGGGTCTTTAACAATTAGATGCCCGGGGCCGCTATCGCCTTTCACAGGCACGTCTAAAGCGATGCCTTGTTCAACTAGATTTGCCTGAAGTGCCCTAACATCACTTGGGTTGAAGGTCATAATGTTATCTTCAAACATCCCTTCGAATAACCCAATCATGGTGGTGCCATTTTTCATCATTAACCATTTATCTTCCACCGAGCCGCATGAAGGCATGGCTTCAAAGCCCAAGGCCTCATAAAACGTCTTCGACTTGTTGATGTCTTTAACCGTTAAACTTAACGAAAATAGCCCTAACTCCACTTTATTCTCCCTTAAATTTCGTAACCATTGTTCACTTATACCAATTAATACTCTAGTGAAGCTTTTGAACAATATCACTGCCATTAGTCGCAAAAAGAAAAAAGCCAGTAATACAGAATATTACTGGCTTTACGTCAAATATCGGCTTTTTACTGTTCTTAACCTAACGCTGATTACGCTGTAAAAAGTTTAAATAAAAATATTATTCCTTAACTTTTTTGACTAGCGATCCAGCGATCAATTTTCTGCTCAAGAATAGCAAGTGGAATGCCGCCCGTGTTTAACACTTGTGCGTGGAACTCACGGATATCGAAATCATCACCTAATGCCTTCTCCGCGCGCGCGCGCAATTCTTGAATTTTAAGCGCGCCCACTTTGTAAGATAGCGCTTGCGACGGGATCGCAATATAACGCTCTACCTCGGCAACAACTTCTGTGCGGGTCATGCCTGAGTTATCAAGCATAAAGTCGATGGCTTGTTCGCGGGTCCAACCTTTCGCGTGAATACCTGTGTCTACCACCAAACGCATGGCGCGCAACTGCTCATCTTGAAGCGTTCCATAACGATTCCATGGATCGTCAAAGAACCCCATTTCATACCCTAGCGTTTCAGAATACAGCGCCCAACCTTCACCGAAGGCTGGTAGGAAGCTAAAGCGCATGAATGAAGGTAGCGCTTCATTTTCTTGCGCTAGACTCACTTGGAAATGGTGACCTGGAGCGCCTTCGTGTAGATACAAGGTAACGTTGCCGGTGGTTAAGCGGCTAGGCAAATCGTAGGCATTAAAGTAGAAAGTACCTGGACGAGAGCCGTCTGGCGTGCCCGGCTGATATGATCCACCCGCACTGAATTGCTCGATAGCAGGGTCGTAGGGTTTGATTTCTAGCTCAGACTTCGGCAACAGTGAAAAATACTGATCAATTTTCTCATCAACTTCACGGCCAATATCGTAATAGCTCTGTGTTAGCGCTTCACGGCTTTCAGGCTTGAACTTAGGATCGGTACGTACATAGTCGAAGAATTCGTTTAATGTCCCTTCAAACTTCACTTCGTCCTTAATTTCAAGCATGTCATTTTTGATACGCTTAACTTCTTTTAAACCAAGGTTATGCAGTTCATCAGGCGTCATTGGTAGTGTCGTTGAACCTTCCACCATCAATTGATAAAGCTTTGCACCACCTTTCATATCGCTAAGGCCAATGCTTTCACGTGCAATAGGCAAATACTCATCGCGAAGGAAGTCGCGCATACGCGTGGTTGCATCGTAAATCTCTTGCGTCGCTTTCTCGTAGTCAGCGGTTAAACGGGCTTTTTCTTCGTCAGAGAAACTTTCTGGGAACATAGTAATTGGCCCCCAAAACTGTGACTCTTTAATTGGGATAGCCAGCTGAGTATCGAACTGCTTGATCACGCGATCGATTGTCAGCTTAGTTTCAAGAACACCGCTTTCCATGCCCTCGCGGAACTTTCCGATAGCGCGGTCAGAAATAGCAATGTAATCCTTATGGCGAGATAAGTTATTTTCGTAATCTTCTACTGTTTTAAATGGCGCTGCGCCCTTTCCGCTCGCGAAGGTCGGGTAGAAGGTGTGGAACCCACTGAAGTGATTAACAGGACGCACTTCCGTTAGCGCTTCAATCTCGTCGGTAGACATTTTTAGCGAGCGCTCTTCGTTGTATTTAAATACGTCGTAGGCGAGTTTATCGGTGTCGCTTAACTTACTGCGGTCAATTTGTTTAAGCTCTGACAAATTCAGCAATGTCGCTGTCTTTCCCGCTAAAGCGTGAGAGTCTGTTAAGAAGTCGCCCATTCTGTCTGCGTAACGCATGTCGCCGCGAAAAATGGCCATGATTGGGTTTAGCTCAATATCACGCTGGTCAGCGGCTGCAAATAACGCAAAAAGTTTTTCGTGCTCAGACGCTTCTTTTGACACTGAAGTACTTTTTGATGAACTCTGCATATTTGCATGATTGTGTTCATGTGCCACAGCCGAGCTTAGTCCCAGAGCCATGGTTACTGCAGTACTTACAAGTAGTGTTTTGAATGCTTTCATTTTTTGTTCCCTTGTTATTTCTTCGCTGTTTTTGCTTATATTTCGCAAAAAAAGCGCTGTCGTTATGTGTTTTCTTGATTCTATATACCGCGTGACAAGCGCATTTAAACCTAATAATGCGTACCTGACGCCAGATATCAGGCATACCGGCTGTACAATGCAATTCAACGTTTACTTAATTAGCCACATCTTCACACGGTATCTATTCATTTAAGGTTTTTCAGGATGCACTGTTTATTCAGGCAAATGAGCCATCTCTTTTCGCCACGCCCTTTCATACGCTTCACGGCCTAACACACGTTGAGCGTACGCGGCTACATTGTCTATTTTACCGTTCAAAGTAATATCTAATTTACTGCCCTTTGCCCACGCCAAAATATGACCGGCTATTATGTCGACCATGGTAAACATGGTGCCGCATACAAATTCTTTATCGCCCAGCATAGAAGAAAATACGGGCAACACGCGCTTAAACTCCCACACCGCTACATCACGCATTTGTTCAAGTCTTTGCTCTTTAGGCAACGCAAAGGTGTGCTTTGCTAAATTCCAAATCGGTTGCTCTAACTCATTGGTAAGGAACAGCATCATTTCTTCATATTTGGCTCGCTCGAAGCTACCAGGCTCTGGAATGAATTCATGCATGCCGTGACGTTCAGCTAAAAAAGTGACGATAGCCGCCGATTCCGTCAAGGTACCTTCTGGCGTCGAAAGCGCTGGGATTTTAGAGGCAGGACTGATGGCTTTATATTCTTCTGACAGGTGTTGCCCTTGTTTTAAGTCAACTAAGCTGTACTCAAAAGGTAAACCTAGCTCTTCCAGTGCCCATGCCACGCGAACCGAGCGAGTTTTCGGATATCCGTAAAGTGTATACATACCTATGCCCTTGCTTATGTAATGTGAGCTAACTGTAAGTCGAATAGGAAAAAAGTGCTACTGCCATATTGTTACTGAGTTTTAACACTGTAACTTCTGTATGACAGTACCGCCTACTTATGGAGAGGCTCCATATCCAAAGACTATATAAAGAGGCTACCTTCAAAGAGAGTGAAAATAATAAGGAAAAGCCAAAAAGATAAGGTAATGGTCGGTAACTTTTTCACGTAACCAATATAATGATTTCCGTAAATGCCAGTAGCTATGCGCTAACACACAACTCGGTTGTCGCTTCAACGCCCTAGTATTCATAGTCTTGCGTAGTATCCCTGAGTTATGCGCCATAATGGTTCACTTTATGCTCATCTAAATTCAATGCTTTTAACAAATTAGTTAATAATTGAGTGAAGGAGAACACGATGAAGAAACGTTTATTATCTACCTTAGCAGGCTCACTGACATTAATGTTAAGTGCGAGCAGTTTCGCAGGCCATCATGATAGCGATGGAAAAGAAGTGATAATGAATAACCTGGAAACAGGGATGAGCATGGGCTCAGTATTGGTGAGCAGTTATGATGATGACGGTGTAGTATTTACGCCAAAACTTTCAGGATTAACGCCAGGCGCCCATGGCTTTCATGTTCATCAAAATGGTGATTGTTCACCAGCAATGAAAGATGGAAAAAAAGTGTTGGGCGGTGCAGCGGGCGGCCATTTCGATCCAGAAGATACCGGTAAACACCGTGCTCCTTGGTCTGAGAAGGGTCACGAGGGCGATCTACCCGTGCTTTATGTTGATGAAAATGGACACGCAACCCAGCCTATCTTTGCACCAGAGCTTGAGTTAGATGATATTGAAGGCCGCGCCTTAATGATTCACGCAGGTGGCGACAATTACTCTGATTCACCTAAAAAGTTAGGTGGCGGTGGTGACCGCGTAGCATGTGGCGTAATTGGGAAATAAACTAACGCCACCTCATGTTATGCAATCAACATTTTATACAAAAAAGCGGCTTCTAAAGCCGCTTTTTTATGCTTCACTTGATAAAAATAACTTGCCTGGTCTTGTCTAACAAAGCGAGTGTCTAACAAAGCGAGTCCTATCTTTCGATAAGGGTAGTAATAGCCTTTATCTCTTATTCAATATTCAATCGGTATTCCAATGTGATGTTGGCATTAAGAAGTTGAGATACTGGGCAATTTTCTTTTGCTTCCTGTACAATTTTCTCAAACTCATCTTCGGTAATCCCTTCAACCTCAGCATCTAAGCTTAGTGCCGATTGAGTTATTTCAAAGCCGTCATCGTTTTTCTCTAAACTGATTTTTGCAGTGGTATTTAACTCGCCGTCATTGTATCCCGCGTCTGAAAGCGCAAAAGAGAGTGCCATGGTGAAGCAACTCGCATGCGCCGCACCAATTAATTCCTCGGGGTTGGTTCCCTTTCCATCTTCAAACCGCGTGTTAAAACCATAAGGCTGGTTCGATAAAGCACCGGTTTGTGTAGAAATGCTCCCCTTTCCCTTTTTACCTAGCGGTTTGTAATCTGCACTACCTGATTTGACTATCGACATATCATCTTTCCTTTCATTTTAACTAAACTGATTTTCATGTAGTTGGATAAGATGCAAGTGCTCTGCCGATCATAAGAAATCGCTCTATCCCTTGTCATAGCGGCTTTACAGCCTCATCTTGTAAATGGTGGAATCAGAGACAGTTCCCTTTTTGAAAGAAGACTACAGAGTGAGATGAAAATTTTACTTACATCCTTTTAGTCTTTTTCAGTACCTATGCTTTCGCGCAAAGCCTCAAGCTTCGCAATGTGCGCTTAGAAAAAATGTACGCTTGTAAAACAAAAATGGAATTAACTCGCTGCACCGCGATGAAATTAATTTCAGCTTAAACCGTTCTTTATTTGTTAACCGTATATCTTCGCAAGCTGGGGTCTGACGAATTAAACGCGAAGGTCGCTACAACGTTAAACCAACACATAAAAGGTGAATGATGAAATTAACACTTTCTGCAGTTTTTATTAGCACAGCGTTGAGCGCTTCGGTTTTTACGCCATCAACAAGTGCCGACGAGGCCATTCTAGCTGGGGGCTGCTTTTGGTGCATGGAGTCTGATTTTGAAAAGCTAGACGGGGTTACTGATGTGGTGTCGGGGTTCACTGGCGGAAGCGCGCCAAATCCGACTTATAATGGCAATCACAAGGGACACTTTGAGGCGGTAAAGATCACCTACGACGGCGAAATGCTTTCTTATAATGATATTCTCGATCATTTTTGGGTGAACATTGACCCTTTCGATGACCGAGGTCAGTTTTGTGATAAGGGACCCAGTTACTTAAGCGCCATCTTTGTAGCAAACGATAAAGAACGTGCTATAGCAGAAAAAACAAAAGCTGACGTGGTAGCCCAATTTCCCAATAAAAAGGTGGTAACGCCCATACTCGATGCTTCTACCTTTTATCCGATAAAAGGCGACGAAATTGGCCATCAAGATTTTTATAAAAAAAGTCCCGTTCGCTATAAGTTCTACCGATGGAACTGTGGGCGTGACCAGCGCTTGGAAGAAATTTGGGGCGAGAAAGCCTTGGGTAAGAATAAGTCTTAGCCCAGCAACTTAACATCTACGCCCAACGCTAAACCAAAGCGATACCAAAAGCCACACCAAAAGAAAGCACGCCGCAAAACACTGGCAGCCCTAAGCTTTTGAATTTGCGCCAAACAAGCACAGTGACAACAGTGCCTATTGCGGTTGCAATCCAACTCGCCGCTGACGGTGCTTTTGGAATAAGTGACGCTCCTAGCATAGCGGCAATCATTAACGGCCCTAACACGCTTAGCCACGTAGGTAAACGCGCCTCAGTGTTATTGGCCTTGTGTTTATTAAAGTGACGCTGAGTCCACAGCAACGGTACTACGCGCAATGCATATGTTCCGATGGCCGCTACAACAATAGCTATCCAAATATCAACGTGCATGAGATTGCTTCCTTTCAACGTGCGAGGTGAGAAGATAAAAGGTTATCGCACCGCATAGTGCTGCCAGTGGAATTGCAGCGTTTTTAAAGGCGCTGAGAGCCAAGAAGAGAGCCGCCGTCATTGTAACGAACAAGGTAGCGCTCCATAATTTACTTGAGAATTTAGGCGCGAGTAGCACAAGGAAAAGTGCAGGTAAGGCAAAGGGCATCACGCTGTCTAATATTGGCCATTGTTGGGTAAGGGAGTCCCCTGCGATACCGCCAAGCGCTGTCCCTACGATCCAACTAAGCCACGCCACCATCGATACACCTTTAAACCAATCTACCTTTTTAGCATCGTCCATTAGCGGCAAGCGAGTATGGGCTAGCGCAAAAATCTGGTCAGTAAGGCCGTGCATTAAATAGGGCCAAGCTTTACTTTGCGGTAAATAAGGCACCAAGTTGGGCGCATAAACCACATGACGTACATTAACTAATAACGTCATACAAACCGCTAGCCAAAGTGGCGCACCTGATGCCACCATGGCTACCAAAAGAAACTGCGACGCGCCTGCGTAAATGAATATGGAAATTAGCGTGGCTTCCAGCGTAGAAAAACCGGCTTGAACTGCGATCACGCCAAATGAAATGGCTACCGGAATATAGCCACCTAACAAAGGTAACCCGTCAATAACCCCTTGCTTAAGTCCACTTTTTGATGAAAGTTGGCTCATTCCTTTGCCTCTTTGTGATAAACGATTGTGATAAGACATGTCGCCCACTCGTCTCCCGTTTTGTATACGTGGGGCAAATCAGCGTTAAATGCTAAACTTTGACCCGGATGCAGCCATTGAGTATTTCCACTATTCCCAGCTTCCAGAGAGCCGCTAACAACGGTAATCGTTTCTTCTGTTCCTGTGGCGTGAGCTTCTGCCTCTCGAAAAGTATTGGGTGCAACCGACATCCAATAAGCATCAACGTTCGGGATACCTTGTCCTTGCTCAATTAAACGAACTTCTACGCCCTTTTCTCCAACGCTTGCGCTAAGAGGCTGAACTAGCTGACCGAACGGAACGTCTAGTTGTTTAGCTAACCGCCAAATGGTGTCTAGCGTCGGGTTGCCGTTGCCCTGCTCCAATCTTGAAAGGTTAGATTTAGCGATACCTGCCCCTGCTGCCAATTGCGACAGCGAGACACCTTTGTCTTGCCTGAGTTTCTGCAAATGCCTTCCGAGGATGTTGAGCGTTGATTGATTCACACCTTACCAATTTAATGTTGTTCCATTTAAAGAACGTTCTATATATGGAACACCTCAAAGTCAAGAAGTTTGTTTTCAATGGAGGCATAGATACGGCGTTGTGCTCACGCCACGACTGGAATACGTGACAAATGTTAAAAGATGACAAAGTGATGAACTAAAAGGTAACCAATATTTGTGCACAGAAAACAGTCACCTTCGATTTTCTTAAACGCCCACTCGACTTTCTAACGCAAAAGGTCCGACGTAATTTATTAACAAAAGCACTACATTTAAATCGCTGAATTGATTAAGAAACCTTATCAGTTACCGTTACTTGCTATCTGAGCGATGCTACGATCTCTTGCATTAAACGAATACGAAAAGCACGAACCTGTGGGCTGTTGATCATTGCTAAATATTATCGATGATAAGGGCGACTATTCGAAGAGAACCGGCAAACACTCCGTTGAGCCGGTTTTTGCGTTTCATCAAAGCGCTAGTCTGCTGAGTGTCTTTTATCTTTGATGACACACAGACATTGTAAGAATGCACAGCAAAGCTCAACAGCCCCTCGCTAAAACAGCCACTAAGTACGTGATTGAACTCATTGAACAAAAGGACGTTTATGACGAATCAAACTGACAAGATTTTTTCTGACCAAACCTCTTCAAAGCAGGCATCTTCAGAGCAGCCCTCAGCGTTGGGTGAATACTCACTGGCCACTATAACCTTTTGGCTGGCTTTCGGAACCTTTGTGATTGGTTGCAGTGAATTTGCGGCAATGGGTTTATTACCTTACTTTGCAGAAGATTTTGGCATTACTGAAAATGTCGCCGGTCACGCAATTAGTGCTTATGCCATTGGTGTTGTAGTGGGCGCGCCGCTTATCACTATCTTTTTTTCCAGGCTTGCAAGACGCACCATGCTTATTTCCATGATGGTATTTTATGCTGGCGGAAACTTACTAACAGCGCTAGCGTGGTCAGAATGGACAATGAACATAGCGCGCTTTATTGCTGGCCTACCTCATGGCGCTTACTTCGGCATTGCCATGCTCTTTGCTGCAGACATTGCCGGTAAGAATAAACGGGCGCAAGCAGTCAGTAACGTCATTTTAGGCTTGGCTATTGCCAATATTATTGGTGTGCCGTCAATTAGCGGTATTGGGCAAATGTTCGGATGGCGCACTGGCTTCTTTATTATTTCAGCCTTTGCGCTAGTTACTGCATTAATGGTTTGGAAAACCGCACCGTACCGCGGCCCTAATCCAGATGCCAAACCACTAACCGAGCTTAAAGCTCTGAAAAACAAAGACGTGCTGCTGGTACTACTTATGGGCGCGATTGGCTTTGGTGGTATGTTCTCAGTTTATTCTTATTTCAGCGCCTCTTACCTCAATACAACCTCATCACCTGAGTGGGGAATCTCGGCCACATTGCTTATCTATGGCATAGGCGTAACCTTGGGCAATATTATTGCAGGCCGCTATTCTGAAGGCAGGCTACTGACGTCAGCGATTACGTTTCAGGTTTTACTGGGCCTATCAGCTGCAGCTTACGCTGCGTCGATGGGGAATCCATACTTAATGGCAGCATCACTGTTTTTCATTGGTATCGGTGGTGGCATGGTGGTGCCGCTGCAAACAAGGCTTATGGACGTCGCTGGCGAGGCTCAGACTTTAGCCGGCGCCATGAACCATGCGGCTTTTAACACCGCTAATGCGCTTGGCCCTTGGTTGGCAGGAATGACACTGTCAGCAGGTTATGGCTATACATCAACGGGTTGGGTAGGCCTAGCGCTTGCCGGTGGTGGTGTACTGGTGTGGCTGGCCATTGTTATGACTGCTCGCAATACTCAAGTACAAACAGCAACCGTATCTGGTTAAATGAAGGTTTAGCGCTGACAACCTTTGTTGTCAGCGCTTGTTAGTTGTATTCCCTCGGTATTACTCGGCGTCGTTTTCACGATCAGAGTTATTGCTAGAAGCACTTCCCCATACATCTTCGGGAATGTCTCTTTTGGGCGCTGGCGCACTAGCTATCGCTTCAGCCTGCTTCTTCTCTTGATTTGACCACTTAACACGAATTTTCTTACCGTCGATAACTTTGGCGTTAAGTTTTTCAATGGCTTTATCGGTTTCTTCTTGCGTGCTCATTTCTACGAAACCAAAGCCTTTCGATAAGCCAGTAGCCTCATCCATCACCAAGTCGCACGACGCTATGGTGCCAAACTCGAAAAACAAGTCTTCAAGATTTTCTTTTGTAAATGTCTTTGGTAAGTTTCGAACTAATATACTCAAGGTTTTGGCTCTGCTTTAAGGTGGTTTGTTCTGCTCCTATTGTAGCACGCAGCAGCATGTTTAATAGGGGTATTAACGGCTCAACGCCAATTGTTGAACAAGCGCCCTAAACTACGTTAACGCCTATTCGTTGTTTGCTGATAAGTATCTCGCCAGCATGAAACATTCATTCCAAAAGTTCGTTTAAAAAGTCGATTAAAATGCCCTGGGTCTTGATACCCCACTGCCCATGCAATTTCTTCTGCACTCTTATCGCTGTGTTTCAGGAACTCTTTCCCCTGTTCTATTCTAAGCTGTTGAATGTAAGCAAGAGGAGTTTCCCCCGTAGCCTCTTTAAACCTGCGTTTAAAGGTGCGTTCAGTCATATTTATGCGCGCCGCCATTTCACCTATGGTCACTTTTTCTGCAAAGTGTATCTCTAACCACTGCTGAATATTTAAAATGTCGTCGTCTTGGTGATAGGTTTGGTGGTTGAGCGACGTTGCTTCCGACGTTACTCCACGGCGAAAGTCTACCAGAAACGCTTGCTCTATAGCCTCCCCCACCGCTTTGCACGACAAACGCGATATTAGAAAAACAATTATTTCTAGTGCAGCATTTAGCCCTGCAGAACAATACAGCTCGCCCGTGGCAGTAATGAATCTATCAGACCTAAGGTTTACTTTGGGAAAAGCTCGCGCGAAGTGTGATTGCTTATGCCAGTGAGTAGTGCCCATTCTCTCGTTGAGCAGCCCTGCCTGTGCGAGAAAAAAAGCGCCTGTGGCTGCCGCCATTATTGGAATACCTTTGCCATGCCACTGCCGTAGCTTTGGGTATAGAGCGGCTTGTTGTGCCAGTAATAGTTCCATGTCACCCCACACACTGTGCAGTATTACCAAATCAGTCTCATCAATATCAGCCAGTGCACAGTCTGGAGTAATCGCTAGGCCACTAAACGTTGTCGTTGGATTACCGTCTATTGTCACTAACTTCACCGTTATTCCGTTTCCAAGCAGTTTGTGCTGAAGGTCTGAAGCAAATTTCAGCACGTCATGGGTTAAGCCCATGCTAAGCCCCATGGTGTTTTCGCTGGCATATAAGGTTACGTGTTCAAGCATGGTCTTTCCCTGTTCAAGCTCGCTATTTTGATCTCGCCACTTTGGCCCGATTGGCCAATCTATTGTCCCAACTCACACTGTTAACATTATTCTCACAAAATTACTATGAAGTCAGTCACAATTTCGTAGAGATAGAAAAATGCAATTTACTGAAGAGCACAATTCGCTTAGAAAAACCGTTCACGATTTTGTAAATCAAGAGATGGATCCTTTCATTGACGAATGGGAGTACGAAGGCATTGCTCCCCTTCACAGCTTGTTTAAAAAGATGGGGAATTTGGGCCTTTTAGGTATTCAAAAGCCTGAGGCTTACGGCGGCGCTGGCTTAGATTACAGTTACAACCTGGTATTTGCTGAAGAAATAGGCCGAGCGTATGGCGGTTCTATTCCTATGGCTATCGGCGTTCAAACCGATATGGCCACCCCAGCCCTGGCACGATTTGGCAGTGATGAACTAAAACGTGAATTTTTAGCGCCCGCTATTGCCGGCGACATGGTGGCATGTATTGGAGTGAGTGAACCAGGGGCGGGATCAGATGTTGCAGGGTTGAAAACCTCAGCCCGTACAGATGGTGACGACTTCATTATTAACGGCACAAAAATGTGGATCACGAATGCCACCCAAGCAGACTGGGTTTGCCTGCTAGCAAACACAAGCGACGGGCAAGTGCATGCTAATAAATCATTAATTGTTGTACCCCTTAACACCCCAGGCATAACTATTTCGAAGCCGTTAAACAAACTGGGGATGCGCGCCAGCGACACTGGCCAAATTTTCTTCGATGATGTGCGCGTTCCAAAGCGCTTTTTAATTGGAGATGAAAACAAAGGCTTCACTATGCAAATGATGCAATTTCAAGAAGAACGCATGTATGCAGCAGCTAGTGCGCTGAAAGGAATGGAACGCATTATAAGCGACACCATCGAGTGGGCAAAAGACCGGCACACATTTGGCCAGCCTGTTATCAACAACCAAACCGTCCATTTCAAATTAGCTGAACTGCAAAGTGAAATTGAGGCTCTGCGCGCTCTAACGTGGCAGGCGTGTCAGGACCATATTGAAGGAAAAGATGCCACTTACTTGGCGTCAATAGCAAAACTAAAAAGCGGCCGACTGTGGCGACAGGTTACCGATGGCTGCCTTCAGTATTGGGGCGGTATGGGTTTTATGTGGGACAACCCTGTTGCGCGTGCATATCGCGATACCCGAATATTATCCATCGCTGGCGGTAGCGACGAAATGATGCTCGGCATTATTGCAAAGTACATGGACATTTTCCCTAAACGTAGATAGCGACGTATTTTTATGAAGAACATCGTTCAAGAAATGCTGAATAAGAATATGCGGTTACCCGTAATTTGCGCCCCCATGTTTTTAGTTTCTAGCCCAAATTTAGTGATTAACACGTGTAAAAATGGCGTGGTAGGTAGTTTTCCCGCTTTTAATACTCGCACTCAAACAGCGTTAGATGAATGGTTGACCACCATCACCGCAGCCTTAGATGAAGAAAAACAGGCTAACCCAGCAGCTAAAGTGGCGCCGTACGCTGTGAATCTGGTGGTGCACGCCTCGAACAAGCGCCTTCATGCCGACTTCGAGATAGTCAAAAAGCATAAAGTTCCGTTTGTTATCACCAGCCAAGGTAATCCTAAACCTGTTATTGATGCAGTCCATCAGTGGGGGGGCATTGTTTTTCACGACGTAATAACTGTGGCCCACGCGAGAAAAGCCATTGAAGCAGGCGCAGACGGCCTAATCTTAGTTGCCGCTGGCGCTGGCGGTCACGCAGGAGAGGTAAGCCCTTTCGCGCTTCTGCGTGAAGTGAGAGAGTTTTGGCAAGGCCCACTGGTACTTGCTGGCGCTATTAATGATGGTTACGGAATTAGAGCCGCAGAGATTTTAGGCGCTAATTACAGCTATATGGGCACACGCTTTATAGCAACGAACGAAGCCGAAGTAGACCCTGATTACAAAACCATGTTGGTTAACGCCAACGTAGACGATCTTGTGTTTACTGACACCTTTACTGGCGTCAAATGTCACTTCTTAAAGCCCTCTATAACGCGAGCTGGCGTAGACTTGGCGTCGATTGAGGGTAAAGGAAATGTCGACTTAGACTTAGGCGGCAGTAACGCTTGGAAAGACATGTGGAGCGCAGGGCATGGCGTAAGTGGAATTCGCTCAGTGATTCCAGTACATAGCCTGATTGAACAACTTGAAGGGGAATACAATGAAGCGGCCACAACGCCATTGTTCAATCACACTGCGGAACATCAGACCGCGCACGCAGGAAGCTAAGTCATGGCCATTCTTCAGTCTAATATTGACGTTAAAAGTACATCTTATAGTAACAATTACGCCGCTATGGAAGACGCCGTTGCCGAATTTCGCACTATCGAGCAAAACGTCATTCAAAACGCACAAGAAAAAGCACCGCGTTACGAAGAAAAAGGGCTGCTGTCACCACGCAATCGACTCGCCTTATTGCTTGACCCCAACATGCCGTTTCTTCCCCTTTCAACATTATGTGGGTATCTGCAAGAAGGCGACAAAGACGGCAGTGCCGCTGGTGGCGGAGTAATAGCCGGCATTGGTTATGTCGCTAACACTCGCAGTATTGTTATGGTTGATGACTACCTCACTAAAGGTGGCAGCATAACCGAACTTGGTAGCAAAAAGCGGCTGCGCTTGTATCACATTGCACTTCAGCAAAAATTACCGGTAATAGCGTTATCGCAAAGTGGTGGCGGCGACCTTACTTCGCTAGGTGATTGGTTTGGGTTTTCTGCAGCGGGGTTCGCTATGCAGGCTCGCTTGTCGGCCGCAGGTATTCCGCAAATAACGGTTGTGCATGGCAGTGCCACAGCAGGCGGTGCGTATCAGCCTGGACTGTCAGACTATGTAATTATGATACGCAATCAATCTACGGTGTACCTTGCAGGTCCGCCTTTATTAAAAGCCGCAACAGGAGAAATAGCCACTGACGAAGAAATAGGTGGCGCAGAGATGCACAGTGAGGTTTCTGGCGTAGCAGATTTCATTGCTCAGAGCGATGCCGATGGTATTCGCATTGCCCGTGAAGTTACGCAAATGCTGAGCTGGAATAAAGATTTTTCCGAAGCTACTACACCTAGCGATGTTGCCCCTGTTTATACTTCAGATGAGTTACTTGGCATCGTTCCTAAAGACGCCAAGACTCCATTTGATGTGCGTGAAGTCATTGCCCGTATCGCTGATAAATCGGATTTTGTTGACGTTAAACCCGAGTTTGATATGGGCACCGTGTGCGGATACATCACCATTGAAGGGCAACCGTGTGGCGTTATTGGCAACAATGCGCCTATTACTGCGAAAGGCGCAGCTAAAGCAGCACAATTTATCCAGTTGTGTGAACAAGCTGGCACTCCTTTGTTGTTTCTACACAACACCACCGGCTTCTTGGTGGGCACAGAGTCTGAACGCGCAGGCATCATAAAGCACGGCGCAAAACTCATTCAAGCAGTTACCAATGCTACTGTTCCCAAGATTAGCATCGTACTGGCAGGTTCATTCGGCGCAGGAAACTACGCCATGGCTGGACGAGGCATTGAGCCTGACTTTATGTTTTCATGGCCCCGCTCAGTCGTCGCCGTGATGGGCCCCGCCCAAGCTGGTAGTGTGCTGCGTACCGTTGCTCACGCCAAAATGATGCGAAGTGGCAGCGTAGATGAGGAAAAGCTAACCGCACTAGAACAACATACCGTCTCTGTAATGGAAGCTAAATCACGTGCCCTCGCTAATTCTGCTCGCTTGTGGGATGACGGCATTATAGATCCAAGAGATACCCGCTCGATTGTTGCTTTTGTTCTTTCTATTTGCCAGCACGCTAAAACGAAGCAACTTCACCCTACAAGCTTTGGCGTAGGCAGGCTATAGGCCTCAATTTGACTAAAGAGGACAACTGGATGCCCCACTTAGAATCAATGGTATTCAAAGAAATTACCGCACGGCTTACTGACAACGTATTGCACATTCAATTTAACCGCCCGCATAAGAAAAATGCCATGAATTTAACATTGGTTGAAGAGGTTATGCAGTGTTTTGAACGCGTTGAAGATATGAATAATTTACGGGTCGTCGTAATACAGGGAAGCCATGGCAACTTTTGCGCTGGCGGCGATATTTCTGACATGCATTTATCGTCGTTAAGTGAATCTGAACGAGAAGACACTATTTGGCACTTCAATCGTAGTTTTGGTCGCATGATTACTCAAGTAAAACACTCTGCCAAGCCAGTCATTGCTGTGGTTGAAGGCGCGGTACTTGGCGGCGGTTTTGGCTTAGCTTGTGTAGCAGATATAACCATTGCCTGTGACAGCGCCTTTTTCGCACTTCCTGAAACAGGGTTAGGTGTTATTCCCGCGCAAATAGCGCCATTTGTGGCTAGCCGCATTGGGATCGATCAAACAAAAAGATTGGCACTTACTGGTGAAAAGCTAAACGCCGAACAGGCATTGCGCTTGGGTTTAGTGCATGGCGTTTGTCAAACAAACGCCATTTCCGAACAGGTAAACAAAGAGATTGCCCGAATAAAACAATGCGCACCGCAAGCAAACTCAAATACTAAGCGTTTGTTATTAGCATTAAATAACACGCCACTTGAACAGATCCTTGACGGCGCTGCTACGGCATTTGTTAAGTCGCTGACGTCTGAAGAAGGGGTGGAAGGAACCCAAGCCTTCATTCAAAAACGCAAACCTTCTTGGTGTGAGTGAACACATTATGACGCGAAATATTCAAAAAATACTCATTGCTAATCGCGGCGAAATTGCCTGTCGTATTATTCGAACCGCACATAAGCTGGGCTTTTTTACCGTTGCTATTTATAGCGAGGCTGACCGCAACGCGCTGCACGTACTGCAAGCTGATGAAGCTGTTTTCGTTGGTCCTGCCGATCCTACATCGTCGTATCTTCACAGTGAAAAAGTGATAAACGCTGCAATTCAAACACAGGCAGACGCTATTCACCCTGGGTATGGCTTTTTATCAGAAAACGCTGACTTCGCACGTGCATGTGAAGACGCTGGCTTAACCTTTATTGGCCCAAACGCAGACGCCATAGCCTTGATGGGTAGCAAGCGCTTATCAAAAATAGCCATGCTGCAGGCTAATGTTCCCTGTATTCCAGGCTATGAAGGCGGCGACCAAAGTGAGGCGGCACTCATAGAAAATGCCAAAAACATTGGCTTTCCTTTAATGGTGAAAGCCAGCGCTGGTGGTGGCGGCAAGGGTATGCGTTTAGTGCATGAAGCCAGTGATTTGGCAGCTCATATTTCTACGGCTCGATCTGAGGCCTTAAACGCATTTGGAAATGACGAACTTATTTTAGAGCGTGCGTTAATTGCGCCTCGACATATAGAAATTCAAATTTTTGCAGACGGCTGCGGCAACACGCTTTATTTAGGTGAAAGAGATTGCTCAATTCAACGCCGGCACCAAAAAGTGATTGAAGAAGCCCCGTCGCCGTTTGTGGATGAGCAATTACGCAAACGCATGGGAGAGGCCGCTGTGGCTGCTGCAAAGGCTTGTAACTACTGTGGTGCAGGCACGGTAGAATTTCTAGTTGATATCGACAAGCAATTTTACTTTTTAGAAATGAACACGCGCTTGCAGGTAGAACACCCGGTTACAGAGTTAGTAACGGGACTAGATTTAGTTGAATGGCAACTGCGAGTAGCCTGTAAAGAATCGCTTCCCTTCACACAAGAAGACATTCAAATAAGCGGTCACGCCATAGAAGTACGCCTGTACGCTGAAGAGCCGCGCCAAAATTTCATGCCACAAACTGGGAAGGTAAAAGTATGGAAACCTGCCACGAACGCTAGAACCGACCACGGCGTTTATCAGAACATGGAAGTAAGCAGTCATTACGATCCAATGCTTGCCAAGATAATTGTTAAAGCTGAAAGCAGAGCGAGCGCGGTTAGAAAAATGGCGAGAGCGCTTCGCGAAACACAGATAATTGGAATAAATACCAATAAACACTTTTTACAAAATCTTGTGCAAAGCTCAGCGTTCTTGGGAAGCGATGTAACAACGGCATTTATTGAGCAACACGCACAACACGACGACATGAAAGGAAGCCTTTCGCCATCGTTTTCGATATTAGCGAAAGCTGCACTGCTGTTTGCGTTAACACAAAACAAACATGCCAGTGCATTGGTTCATGATAATGCATTAAATAAGCTCACACCCACTTGGCAACACACCATGGGCTTTGCTTACCCCATCATTATTACATGCAACGATGTCACCGCATCAATGACTGTTACGCCTTTCACTAATCACTATCGAATCTGCCACACAGGTACTAAAACAGAAGTAACGCTAACATTATTAGACTTAACGCCACAAAGCCTGGTAGTAGAAGCAGATAAGTTGCGAAGCACGGCCTCATACGCTGCGAACGGTAACACGCTATTTATTGACGATGGCACAGGTCACTTCATGTTTAGCTGCGTAACGCACAGCAAAGTAGATAGCCAAAAAACACAGGGCACAGCGCAAGTGAATGCAGTGATGGACGGTGTCATCGTTGCTCTTCTTGTAGAGCAAGGTGGTACCGTAAATGGGGGCGATACGGTGGCCATTATGGAAGCGATGAAAATGGAACACCCCCTTAAAGCAGCCATAAAAGGTACGGTTCACCTCTCTCCAATTACAGCTGGCGATCAGGTTAAATCTAAACAAACCATAGCCACCATACTTCAAGCCAATGAGGTCATCCATGAACAAAAATAAGGTTCGTATAGGCGGTGCTTCTGCGTTTTATGGTGACAGCCAGCTTTCTGCAAGGCAGCTAGTTGAAAAAGGTGAGATAGATTACCTTGTTTTTGATTACCTAGCCGAAGTAACAATGGCCATTTTATCGCAAGCCAAAGCAAAGAATGAAAAGCTAGGCTATGCCGTCGACTTTATCACCGTGGCCATGAGAGACGTACTGCAAGACTGTGCACAAAAAGGCATAAAAGTGATTGCAAATGCGGGGGGAGTAAACGTGCCGGCCTGTATAGAATCACTTAATGCGCTGTGTGCACAGCTCAACCTAAATTTGAATATTGTAGGCGTGTACGGTGATAACTTGCTTAACGATATGCGCAATGAAACCTTGGCTGAAACTAACACCCATGACCTTGATAATGGCAATGAATTACCCAATGCACTTGCATCGATGAATGCGTATTTAGGTGCACAGCCAATTGCCGATGCGTTAGCCACCGGTGCCGATATTGTGATTACAGGTAGAGTGGTAGACAGCGCGCTCGTGCTTGGGCCCTTAATGCATGAGTTTTCATGGAGCTATGACGATTACAACGCGCTCGCGCAAGGTTCGCTTGCAGGACATTTGCTCGAATGCGGTGCTCAGTGCACCGGGGGAAATTTTACCGATTGGGAGCAAGTGCCCGACTTTTCAGACATGAGCTACCCCATTGCCGAGGTTGAACCAAGCGGCGAGTTTACTATTGTGATCCCGCCAAACACAGGTGGGCTGGTAACAACCTTCACAGTGGCCGAGCAACTGCTGTACGAAATTGGCGACCCTGCGAATTATCTTCTACCCGATGTTTGTTGCGACTTTACCCACGTATCTTTAGAGCAAATGCATAGCAACGCCGTGCGCGTGCATGGTGCAAAAGGCAAAGCGCCTGGTAACGACTATAAGGTATGTGCAACCTACATAGACGGCTATAAACTTACCGGCGCTTTTTTTATTGCTGGCTTTAACGCAAAACAAAAAGCACTTACCAATATTCATGCGCTAGTAGCTAGAACCGAACGTGCGCTCGAAGAAAAAGGTATGCCGCCTTTTAAAGACACCTGTATTGAAATATTAGGCAGCGAAGCAACCTTTGGCCCCCATGCTAATGCAGAACATACACGAGAGGTAATAGCCAAATTCACACTTCATCACAGTGATAGTAAAGCCCTTTATTTTTGTGCCAGTGAAATGGCGTATTTGGCTACATCGGCTGCGCCTGGTATGGCGGGATTTGGCGCCGGTCGCCCAAAGCCACAACCTCTTATTCGGGTGCACTCGTTTTTAATCAACAAAAATAAGGTTTCGGTTAGTATTCAAAAAAATGACGTCATTGTGGCGCACACTACTTACCAAACTGACGCTACTCCCATTCAATCCCAGAAAGAAGCATGTCGTCCTGAACCGACTCAAGAAGTACAGCTTGAAAATGAGCACTCAGTCTCTCTTCCATTAGTTGAGTTGGTGTGTGCCCGAAGCGGCGACAAAGGTAACAACTTAAACATTGGGGTGATCGCGCGACATCCAAAGCTCTTTCCCTTTTTAAATCGGGATCTAACTGCTGATATGGTGAAGCAATTTTTTGCTTATTCAGTAAAAGGAAGTGTTTCTCGGTATGCCCTACCTGGCATTAACAGCTTCAATTTTTTACTCACTGATGCATTAGGAGGCGGCGGCACCGCATCTCTTCGCACTGATAGCCAGGGCAAATCAGCAGCGCAAACGTTATTAACCATGCCTATTAACGTGCCAGTGTCGTTGATCCCTTTTACCAAACACAAAGGTGAGTGAATGCCATATCAATCAACGTTAGCAGCAGGAAGCTTTTTAAAGCAAACGATTGTTATAACTGGAGGAGGCAGTGGTATAGGACGGTGTACTGCCCATGAACTTGCCTCATTAGGTGCAACCGTTATTTTGATTGGCCGAAGTGAAGATAAGCTTGTAAACACCACTGCAGAAATCAAAAGCGATGGAGGCACAGCCTGTTATTACACGCTTGATATACGTAGTGAAGATGACGTATCACACACCGTAAACGAATTGCTTGAGAAGCATAAACGCGTGCACGGGTTGGTAAACATGGCGGGCGGTCAGTTTCGCGCCCCACTCTCGCACATATCCCAAAACGGTTTTGAACGCGTTATTCAAACTAATTTAATTGGAGGCTTTCTAATGGCTAAAGCCCTATTCAGTAAGCACTTTAAAAATCATGGCGGCAATATTGTCAACATTACCGCTGACAACAAAAATGGCATGCCGGGTATGGGACATTCTGGTGCCGCCCGAGCAGGCGTTGAAAACCTCACTAAAACCGCGGCGTGGGAATGGGGGTCATTTGGCGTTAGGGTCAATGCTATTGCGCCTGGGTGGGTAGCATCGTCAGGGCTAGACACCTACCCCGAAGATATGAAACACGCTATTCAAAACCTAAAGCACGCGGTTCCGCTAGGACGAATTGCCAGCGAAGCTGAAATCGCTTCTACGGTGTGCTTTCTACTAAGCAAGGGTGCGAACTTCATCACTGGGCAAACACTATTTGTAGACGGTGGTGCCAGCATGGGGTCGGTTCCAGCACTTTTCCCTTTGCAGAACCTTCACCAGCCTGCCAGCGAAACGTGGGATGGCTTCCACAGAAGCATTACACCTAAGGTTTTGCGTTAACGACAAGGACACAAGCATGAGAACACAACAGTTAGAAAGAAACTTGGTAGAACGCGTAGCCATGGGAGATTTAATGCGCAGGCGCGCACGAGATAGCGGCAGTTTGCCTGCACTAGTCGACTTTTATCACAATGAACGCCGTACCGTAACCTATAGCGAGCTCAACAAAAAAGTTAATAAATTAGCCAATGCGCTGATGAGTGAAGGCATTAAACAAGGCGATAAGCTGGCGATGTTAGCGGTAAACCAGATAGATGTTGTTGTTGCTTACTTCGCCTGCTACAAACTGGGCGTTATTGCAGTGCCTATTAACTTTATGCAAAGCGTTGCCGACGTGACCTTTAATATTGAACACAGCGGTTCCAAAGTAGTCGTTTTCGACCCTCTACTCTCAGATCTTGTGTTTGCAAGCACAAATAATAATGACGACATACATTTCACCATTCAGTTAGGCCAAGATAAGGGCAAGGCAACGTTCGCATTTGAGCCCTTTATCAAAGAGCATAGCGACACAGAAATTGAAGACAGGATAATAAACGACAGAGACACAGCCCACATGATTTACACGTCTGGGACCACCTCAAAACCCAAAGCGGTTGAAACATCTCACCTTTCACTAACCATTGCAGCACTTACTGCGGCAATAGAACTAGAACTAAGCGCACAGTGCAAAATGTTACTCGTTCTTCCGCTATTTCACTGTACCGCCCTTTCAATACTCTACCCTACGTTTTTAAGAAGTGGATGCTGTACACTTCACGCTACATTCGATCCCATCCAAATAGCGAACAGCTTAGAAAGTGAGAAAATAGAAACGTCTGTGCTTTTACCTATGATGTGGAATGCATTAATGGCAACAGATAACTTTCACGAACGAAATCTTAGCGACTTTAAATTAGCCATTTACGGTATGGCGCCAATGAGTGAGCAGAATCGTCAGCAAATTCGCGATGCTTTTGGCTGCAAAGTCCACTTAGGCAGTGGGCAAACAGAATTTAGCCCTGTTTCTAGTTTGTTCAAAGACGGATGTGAAACTGAATTTGCAGAGGGTAACTACTGGGGTGTTCCCCTGTGTTTTAACGAGCAAGCCGTAATAAATGAGGAAGGTGTAGAAGTGGAACAGGGCGAAACAGGTGAAATAGTGTGGCGAGGCCCGCAAGTTATGAATGGATATTATAAAAATAAAGACGCCAGCAAAGCCGCATATAAATTTGGTTGGCACCACACGGGTGACTTAGGATTTATCGATAGTAAAGGCCAACTAATGTTTATCGATAGGGTAAAAGATACCATTAAGTCTGGAGGAGAAAATGTGTCATCTCAAAAAGTAGAGCAAACGCTTTGCTTAATGAAAGAAATAGAAGCTGCAGCTGCTATAGGAGTGCCTCATCCTCACTGGGGTGAAGCGGTTTGCGCATGCATAGTGGGTAATGACTTAACACAAGAGATGTTGCCAGCCGTCAATGCATTTTGTAAGGAGAAGCTTGGCAAGTTTGAAGTCCCCAAACATATATTTATTTGCGACGCACTACCTATAACAAGTACAGGGAAAATTCGCAAAGTAGAGCTAAGAGAACAATACAAGAACTTTTTTATGCAGTGAGTAAACTAAAAGTGGGTATTCCATAATGATGGTTTACCCACTTCAGCACGCTCACAAGAAAAAAAGAGAGGCCATTGCTTTAAGAGACAATAGGCAAGCTTGCTTACACCCCCTATTTCTGGGTTTTCTCTTAACTTTCTTGGTTACGCAGAAACACAAGTTCCGTTGATGAACTTTGTTCTTCGCTAAACACATAGCCATCTACGTCGAAGTTTTTCAGACCTTCTACGTCTTCTACACGGTTTTCAAGAATATAACGCGCCATTAAACCACGGGCTTTCTTCGCGAAGAAACTGATAATTTTATACTGACCATTCTTGCAGTCTTTAAATGTTGGCGTAATGATCATGCCATCTAAAGATTTTTTCTTCACTGCTTTAAAGTACTCATTTGAAGCAAGGTTGATCAACACATTGTCACCCTGTTCTTCTAATGCCTTATTTAGCATATGAGTAATGCGATCATCCCAAAACGCATACAGGTCTTTACCTTCAGGGTTTGCTAATTTAGTGCCCATTTCTAAACGATAGGCCTGCATTAAGTCTAGAGGACGAAGCAATCCGTATAGGCCAGACAGAATTCGAAGATGTTTTTGCGCATATTCGACCGTTCCGCTATCAAGCGAGTAAGCATCTAACCCAGTGTACACATCACCATTAAACGCATACATTGCTTGGCGTGCATTATCGGGCGAAAACGGCGTAGAAAACTCAGCAAAACGGTTGGCGTTCAACGTTGCTAACTTGTCGCTTATCTTCATCAGCGATGATAAGTCAGCAGGCGATAAGGTGCGGCAAACTTCCATCAAACGTTCAGTGTCTTCAAGCATGGCAGGCTGAGTGAACTGGCTCACAGGAATTTCGCTTTCAAAATCTAAATTTTTTGCTGGGGATACTACAACTAACATTTCGACTCCTTAATTTTTACGCTGGTATTGTACCACCTGATACGCTCCAAAAAGCAAAATGGCATAAGAAAGACGTAAATTGGCTTAACAGAGAAATCCGATTAGCCATTTTGTCGCTATTCAATGTATGAATTGTCACACGGGTTTGATATAAATAGCGTTACAAATAATTATTCAAACAATAATTGAGATACACCCTCCGTGAACGTACCTCAATTACCAAAGCGCTGCATGTACCAGTACTTATTAAAGAACTAAGAACTGGTAAAAAAGAACGCAAGCGCGAAGCCCTACACACGCGCAAGCGAACCGTTTTATTCAACTGGCTTTTCTAGCGAGTTGTCCAAATTTATTTTGATAAAGAACAGAGAGAATTATGAGCAATCAGTTAGCTTCATTACGTGATATCACTACCGTTGTTGCCGACACAGGCGACATCGATGCCATTAAAAAGTATCAACCAGTCGATGCCACAACTAACCCGTCGCTACTTTTAAAAGCGGCTGGTCTTCCTCAATATGCAAGCCTAATTGATGATGCAGTAGCATGGGCAAAACTTCAGTCAAACGACGCTGACCAGCAGCTTACTGATGCAGCAGACAAACTAGCGGTAGCGATTGGTAAAGAAATCTCTGCCACTATTCCTGGGCGAATCTCAACTGAAGTAGACGCTCGCCTATCGTTCGACACTGCCGCCACTATCGAAAAAGCGGAACGTTTGGTTCAGCTATATGAAGATGCGGGTATCGATAAGTCACGCATTCTTATTAAAATTGCGTCTACTTGGGAAGGTATTCAGGCAGCAGAAGAGCTAGAGAAGAAAGGCATTCAGTGTAACTTAACGCTTCTATTTAGCTTCGCCCAAGCACAAGCTTGTGCAGAGGCCGGTGTTTATCTTATCTCTCCATTCGTAGGGCGCATTTTAGACTGGTACAAAAAAGCGACCGGTACTGAGTCTTACGCACCAGATGAAGATCCAGGCGTAGTATCTGTAACTAAAATTTATAACTACTACAAAGACCACGGCTACAATACCGTAGTGATGGGCGCAAGCTTCCGTAACATTGGTGAAATTCAAGCGTTGGCAGGTTGTGATCGTCTAACCATTAGCCCAGCACTGCTAGAAGAACTGGCAAACGAGCCTGGCGATCTAGAGGTTAAACTTAAAGACAATGGCGCTACAAAAACACCAGGTGACCGCTTAACAGAAAGCGAATTCCGCTGGGCAATGAACGAAGATGCAATGGCAACCGAAAAGCTTTCTGAAGGCATCCGCAACTTCGCCGCAGATCAGGAAAAACTTGAAACCATGCTTCGCGAAAAACTAAGCGCGTAAGGGCTATTGAAACAATGAGTGTTTTAACTTCTCTTCCTGAATGGAAAAAGCTGTCTGAACTTGCTGCAACGGTAAAAGATGCGCACATGCGCGACTGGTTTGCACAAGATGCAAATCGCGCAGATAAGATGCAGCTTGAAGCCTGCGGTATTTTTCTTGATTACTCGAAAAACCGTGTAAATGATGACGCGCTTAAAGGACTTTTCGACCTTGCCAGAGCGTGCAAACTAGAAACCCTTCGCGACGCGATGTTTTCTGGTGAGCAGATTAACTCAACAGAAGGTCGCGCTGTGCTTCACACCGCACTTCGTAATTTCTCAGACCGTAAAGTACTGGTAGATGGCGAAGACGTAATGCCTGAAGTGCATGCTACGCTTGCAAAAATTGAAGCGTTTACCGCGTCGGTTCATAGCGGTGAACACAAAGGTTATACCGGCAAGCCTATCAAGCACATTGTGGCAATTGGTATTGGTGGTTCGTTCCTTGGTCCTAAGATTATGACCGAGGCACTTAAGCCGCATACCGTTGATGCCGTGAAAGTTCACTTTGTTGCCAACGTTGATGGTTGCCACATTCACGATGTGCTATCTAGCGTAGATTTTGAAGAAACTTTGGTGGTCATGTCATCAAAGTCGTTCTCTACCCAAGAGACGCTTCAAAATACACTTACGGCTAAAGACTGGTTCTTAAAGTCTGGCGGTACACAAGAAGATATTGCTAAACACTTTGTAGCCGTGTCTTCAAACGTTAAAGCAGCCACCGAGTTTGGTATTAGCGCCGACAATATTTTCCCTATGTGGGATTGGGTAGGCGGTCGTTACTCACTGTGGTCTGCTATTGGCCTGCCTATCTCGCTAGCCCTTGGGTTTGAAAACTTCAAAGGCTTACTTGAAGGTGCGTTTGACATGGACACCCATTTCACAACCGCACCGCTAGAAGAAAACATGCCTGTTCTACTTGCACTGTTAGGCGTATGGTACAGAAACTTTTTCGATGCACAGTCTCATGTGTTGCTGCCTTATTACCACTATCTTCGCGGCTTACCAGCTTACGTACAGCAGTTAGATATGGAAAGTAATGGTAAAGAAGTGACGCAAGAAGGTGAGCACGTAGATTACCCTACTGGCCCAATTATTTGGGGCAGTGAAGGTACAAACGGCCAGCATAGCTTCCATCAGCTTATTCACCAAGGTTCTGGCGTTATTCCAGCAGACTTCATGTTGCCACTTAACGTTCCTAACCAGGACGACACGCATCACGCTATGCTTGCGTCTAACTGTTTTGGTCAAACCCAGGCACTAATGCAGGGTAAAACCTTTGAAGAGTGTTATGCAGACCTTGACGGTAAAGGCCTAGACGACGCTGAACGCAAACGCTTGGCCGCTCATAAAACCATGCCTGGCAACAAGCCTAGCAATACTTTCTTGTTTGATAGCCTTACGCCTAAAACACTTGGCGCGCTGGTTGCAATGTATGAACATAAGGTATTCGTTCAGGGTGTTATCTGGAACCTTAACTCATTCGACCAATGGGGCGTTGAGTTAGGTAAAGTACTTGGAAACCAAGTACTTGCAGGCATTCAAGGCGAGGCAGACAAAGATAATTTCGACGCTTCAACACAACAATTGATTGCCAAATTCAGAGCAGCGAATGCACCAAAATAAGGAATGCGAGGTGATTTAAAATCACCCAATTGGTGCAAATAACAAACTGAACGGCTAGCTTTTTCGGAAGCTAGCCGTTTTTTGTTGCGGTTTTCATCGACAATACGACAGACATTTTTGATGTCCGTAACACTGTGCAATTGATTACTAACAAAACAAATAGGATCAATTACATACAGTTATTGTTCACGCTTTAAACACACTGGACATTTCCTTACCGTTGTCATCATATCGTCACAATTTGTTAATAAAAGGTAAATTAAACTATTTTATTTTAGTGGCGGCTGTGATACAAAATTGTACAGAGGGAATTAAAAACAAAAACTCTGTATTAGTTGTAGTGGTATAAAAAGGAGATCCCAGTGGATAAATCAGATCTATTTGCCATGTTAGACATCGAAGCAAGCCCAGCAAAAACCAAAAGCAAAAAACGTAAGTGGAGAGAAATCGAAGCGCTACAAGATCGCTACAAATTAGAAAAAGAACTGGCCGAACTCGACTGTGGTTTCGAGTACGAGCTAGAGACACTGGAAAGATAAAACGAAGGCCGCCTGTTACACAGGCGGCCTTTTTACTTTCTAGCGTGCTGTAAATGCTTCACTTGCAAGCATGGTGTCTCTTCGCTGGCTCTATGTAATAGCGTATTAGCTAAGGAATATGCTCTGTGCCTAATTGCGGCCAGACCGCATAACATGTCTCATAGCTATTTAGGCATTTATCTAGTGAGTCATTGATAGGCCCTGAATAAGGCAACCACACTTGCTGTGTGGCTAGCTGCTATTTGTGCCAGTACTATACCTGCCAATTAATGGGTTCTTTGCCCTTAGCAATAAGGTATTCGTTTGTTTGGCTGAAGTGTTTGCAACCTAAAAAGCCTCTGTGTGCTGAGAGTGGCGACGGATGAGGCGCATGTAAAACGTGGTGTTTTTCACGGTTAATGTGCTTACCTTTCTTTTGCGCATGGCTTCCCCACAGAAGAAACACAACGTTTTGGCAGTGCTCATTGACCACATCAATAACCTTATCGGTGAAGGTTTCCCATCCCCATTTCGCGTGGCTATGTGCTTTGCCCTGCTCAACGGTCAATACAGTATTAAGTAGCAATACGCCCTGCTCCGCCCACGACGTCAGCGTGCCGTGATTAGGCTCGGTGAAACCATCAATGTCAGACAACAGCTCTTTGTACATATTTTTAAGCGATGGCGGTGTTTTAACGCCAGCTTTTACTGAAAAACAAAGTCCATGGGCTTGATTAGGACCGTGGTACGGATCTTGACCTAAGATCACGACTTTTACTTCGTCTAGCGGCGTGTATTTAAGCGCATTGAATACGTCAGACTGAGGCGGGTAGATAACGCTTCCCGCTTCACGAGCGTGCTTCACGCGCTCAAGCAACGTAACAAAATAGTCTTTTTGCTTTTCATCACTAAGCGCGCTTTGCCATGTTGTAGCCGAGGGTGTCATTACTTAAGCAAATCCATCATATGCTGCTTAAGTGCCTCGTAAGACGCTGGCAAGTCTACCGCTAAGCTGTCTTCGCCTGCTACATCGGCCAACGCTTTCGGTAAGCTGATTGGGTTACCTAGCACGTTTTCAACGGTTTCTCTGAACTTAGCCGGGTGCGCTGTTCCTAAGAACAAACCAATTTCGCCGTCTTCTAAGTCGTGACTTAATGCGCGATAGGCTATCGCGGCATGTGGCTCGCTGGTATAGCCTTGTTGCGCTAATTGACGCATAGCAAGCTGCGTATATTCTTCGTCAACCATCTCACCTTTAAGACACGCTTTGTCGATATAGCCACGCTCAATAAGCGCCTCTATTCGCGGCCAATTATTAGGCTGACTTACATCCATTGCGTTAGACATGGTCGCAACCGTCGCCTTAGGTTCCCACTCGCCGGTTTTAAGGTAGCGAGGTACCGTGTCGTTTAAGTTAGTTGCTGCGATAAAACGCTTTATAGGTAAACCTAACGATTTAGCAATCATGCCAGCCGTAAGGTTACCAAAGTTACCACTAGGTACTGAAATAACGAGTTGATCTCGTTTCTCTTTTGGCAACTGACTTACTGCTTCAAAGTAATAGCAAACCTGCGCTAGTAAACGGCTGATGTTGATTGAGTTTGCTGAGTTCAGGTGAAGGCCTTCACGTACGTCAGGGTCGTCAAACGCGGTTTTTACGAGTGATTGACATGCGTCAAAGTCTGACTCAACAGCAACGGTATGAATGTTACCGCCTAGCGTAGTGAATAGCTTTTCCTGCAGCGCGCTAATCTTGCCCTTTGGAAACAAAATAACCACGTTGATATTGTCGATGCCGTGAAATGCATGTGCAACCGCTGCGCCGGTATCACCTGAAGTCGCTGTTAGAATGGTAACTGGCTTCCCTTCGCTAATACGCGACAGGGTTTGCGCCATAAAGCGGCCGCCAAAATCTTTAAACGCCAGCGTTGGACCATGGAAAAGCTCTAAGCAGTATACGTTATCGTTGACCTGCTCAACTGGTGCACCAAAAGCAAATGCGGTCTGAACAATTTCTTCTAGCTCGCCATTATTCAGCTCATCGCCGATAAGGGCGCGAAGTACTTCAATACTGCGCTCTACAAATGGCTTTTCCAACAATTCGTCAATATTGTCTAGGGTAGGAATATGCTCTGGAAAATAAAGCCCTTGGTTTTTACCTAAGCCCCGCTTAACGGCTTCAGCAAAATTTGCTGTGTCCGATGAATCTTTTAAATTTACCAATTCCACTTGCTGTTACCTTTTTATGTGGGCAAGTACTCTGCCCTTTTAATCTTTTAAAAAATTATTGTGCTTTTAGGAAATCATTTGCCTTTAAGAAACCATGTACTTTAAGAAACTATGTACCTTAAAAAGCTATGTACCCTAAGAAACAATGGTGCCTTGGCTTGGTATTTGGCACACATGGCTAAAGCCATCTTCATTTTGAATGTAGTTCTCTGTTAAATAGGCGGCGACTTTTTCCGCCTGCGCTTTACTTGGACACACGGCAAAAACCGTAGGTCCCGAGCCAGAAATACCAAAAGCGAGCGCACCCGCTTGCTCACTAAACGCACGAGCGTCATCAAAGCCAGGCAGTAGCGATTTTCTGTAAGGTTCGGCTATAACATCGTTCATTACCGATGCTGCCAAATCAAAGTTACCTACATGTAAGGCATGTACAAACACACCTAGCTGTCGACCAAAGGTTAGTGCCGTCGCCATTTCCACCTGTTTAGGCAAGATATCGCGAGCAGCCGCCGTTGATACGCTAATGCCTGAATAACAAACGGCATAGTACCATTCGTCGTTTAAGGGCAACGACAGTGTGACCGGCGCATCGCTACCTGTCATTAACGTCATACCACCTAAGTAACAGGGAGCAACATTATCATAGTGAATACTACCGCTTATTTGGCCTTCTAATTCGCCCATCATTATAAGCAGAGTATCTTCATCGAACGGGGTGTCGAAGTAAGCATTTAACGCTGCAAACGCTGCCACAATAGAGCTTGCGCTTGAACCCAACCCGCTGCCTATTGGAAGGTTTTTATGAAGCGTAAGCGCAACAGGAGAGGTTGTTTTTCCAGCCTTTTCCATTTGCTCACAGAAATAGTGATAGCACTTAGTTACAATATTACTGTCTGCATCGCCCGGGAGTTTGTGAGCGAAGCGCCCCACCGTTTCTAATGAAAATGACTCAGCCGCCTTTATTTCAACTTCATCACCTAGCTTAGTGCCATCAACGGGCGCAAGCGCTGCGCCCAGTACGTCAAAGCCTAAGCTCACATTTCCTATTGATGCCGGCGCGAAGGCCGTGAATGCTTTCATATTATTACTCTTACTTCGCTTGTGGCGTGCTCTTTATATTAGCGCTTCAAATTAGCTCAATAAATTAGCGCTTTAAATCGATGCCACAACATTACTGGCCTAAGTCACACCTTCGAATATCTTACTTTAGCCGCCTATCTACGCTAAGCAAGCTAAGCGTTATTTAGCCCTTAGTGAGCCATTTGCTTCCACGGCATAGTACGCAGAATGTCAGCAAACACCCCTGCTGCTGTTACCGTACCACCTGCTCCATATCCTCTAATTACATAAGGGATTGGGCTATAGTAGTCACTGTTAATCGCCAGCGCGTTTTCACCGTCTTTTACCTGCGAAAGAGGGTTACTTGCCGGTACAGCCTGAATGCTTACTCTGCATTTTCCGTCTTCAATGCTGCCGATATAACGAAGTACTTTACCTTCGGCTTTAGCCGCTTCAACCTTTTCACCAAACGACGCATCTAACTCTGGCAGCTGCTGCATAAACTCGTCAATTGAACAATCTTCAGCAAAGCCTTTTGGCAGTACAGACTCGATTTCAATGTCAGATAGTTCTAACGCTAAATCAGCTTCACGAGCCATGATAAGCAGCTTGCGTGCTACGTCCATGCCGCTTAAGTCATCGCGCGGATCAGGCTCTGTGAAGCCGTTGTCTTTGGCTGTTTGTGTCGCTTGCGACAGGCTCATGCCCTCTTCAAGTTTGCCAAATACATAAGACAAACTGCCCGATAGAATTCCTTCAAAGCGGTGTAAGGTGTCGCCGGCGCTGAATAGCTTTTGCAAGTTATCAATAACCGGTAGCCCTGCGCCGACAGTGGTTTCGTAAAGGTACTGACGATTTGTCGATTGCGCGGTCTTGCGAAGCTTGCGGTAGTAAGACATAGCGCTCGTATTCGCCTTTTTATTTGGCGTTACTACGTGAAAACCGCTTTCCATCATATCTACATATTGCTGTGCAATCGCTTCGTGACTAGTACAGTCAACAATCACCGGGTTTACCAGACTATTGTCATTAGCGAACTGATGCAGGCGTTCTACGCTTAATCCTTCGCTTGCCGATTCAAGTGCCGCTTTCCAGTCACCGCTTAAATCAATACCTTGGCTGTTTAACAGCAGCTTACGGCTATTTGCAATACCATAAACTCGCAGCTGCACGTTGCGTTTTAACAACGCAGGCTGTTGTTTTTCAATTTGACCTAGCAGTTCGGTTCCCACATTGCCACACCCTACTAGGAACACGTCGATGGTATGGCGGTCAGAGAAAAAATTCTGGTGAATGACTTTTACTGCTTTCTTAGCACGCTTACTTTCAATTACCGTTGAAATAGAGCGCTCTGAAGAGCCTTGAGCAATGGCTACGTTGTTTACGCGCGCTTGGGCAAGCGAGTTAAAGAAACGCGCAGCCAACCCTTTGGTTTGACGCATACCGTCACCAACCAAAGTAACAATGGCTAGGTCATGACGCACTTCAATAGGATCTAGCAATTGATTTTGAAGCTCTAGCGCGAACGCATCTTCAAGAAGCGTTAACGCTCGGCTGGCGTCTTTGCTTTGGATACAGAAACTGATTGAGTATTCTGAAGAAGACTGGGTAATAAGGCTTATTGAAATATTGGCGTTCGACATCACCTCAAACACACGACTTGCCATACCTACCATGCCTTTAAGGCCAGGGCCTGCAACGTTAAACATGGTGACGTTATCAAGCTGTGAAATACCTTTAACTGACGTCCACACCTCGCTTTTTTCATTGCTGATTAGCGTACCTGGCGCAGCTGGGTTTAGTGTGTTTCTGATCAAACAAGGGATGTGGTGTTGGGCAATAGGACCGATAGTTTTCGGATGAAGCACCTTAGCACCGAAATAAGATAGCTCCATCGCTTCTTGATAGGTAAGCTTGTCTAACAGCACTGCCCCTTCAACTTGATTCGGGTCAGCGTTATAAACACCGTCTACGTCTGTCCAAATTTCACAGCAATTTGCGTCTATACACGCCGCTAAAATGGCCGCTGAATAGTCTGAGCCGTTACGCCCAAGCGTGACTTTCTCGCCCGCTTCGTTAGCAGCAACAAACCCCGGCATGACAAGAAATTCACTGCCGTCAGTAGGCACATCTGAAAAGCGGGCTTTACTAAGCGACACATCGGCAATGCTGTCTAGGTAATCGCCTTCGGCCAGCACATACTTAACCGGGTCGATAACGCGATTAGCAATACCTTTAGCAGATAGCATAGCGCTAAAAAGCGTCACCGAGATGTACTCACCAATACTTAGAATACCGGCAGCGACATTATCAGGTGCAACACCAAGCAGCTTAATACCTTCAAGGTGCTGTTTTAATACGGAAAGGTGACTATTAATGAATTCTACCACGCTTGCATGTGCAAACCCGTCGAGTTCTTCGTTTAGGTTGTTGGCGATGCCGGTAACCGTGTCGTTCAACTTATTGAATAACGGCTGGAAATCTTCACCCGCGGCTGCTTGTTCACATAGTAGTGAAAGCGCGTTCGTTACCCCCTTTGGGGCAGAGAGTACAACCGCAGCACCGTCGGTTTGGTGGGTCGCCGTGCTAATCTCCATAACGCGCATGTATCGCGGTGCATCGGCTAGAGAAGAACCCCCAAACTTTAAGACTTTCATATGCTGCTCCTTAAGGTTACGCATGCTAAAACGTGTGTAAAAAAAAGCCCGCTCTGTGTTAGGCGGGCTTTCGTTGTCTTTTGCTTACTTGCACTAGTCAGCGACCGCCCTTTTTAAGGTGGTAATTAACATAATGGTGGTGCGAGTAAGTAGAATCTTTTTCATACAAGCAATTTGCCGTATAGACGTCTATATGTCAACCGCAGTTTTCACTACACTGTGTTGCAAAAAGTGCAACACTCTTTAACCAATATTTCTTTTTAAGGTACAAATACGAGTTCAAGCCGTTTCTTTGCTGGCTTACTAGTATTCAAGTAGCTTTAAACAACGACTTATTTCTAAGATCATTCAAACCTAACTCAATCAAAACCTTTCTTTAAGCCAAACTCGCCTTTAAAAATGGGGCTGTTGCACTTTGCTGAACTTTAGCAACCTCCTCTGGTCTGCCTTCAGCAACTATTTCTCCTCCCTCATCACCAGCGCCTGGCCCCATATCAATAATGTGGTCGCAAGCCCCAGCCACCTGCATATTGTGCTCAACCATCACCACAGTATTCCCCGCTTCAACTAAGGTGCTTAAATGCTGCATAAGCAATGCAGTGTCTGAAAGATGTAAACCTGTTGTAGGTTCATCAAGCACGTATAGGGTATTAGCATTTTGAGCACGTTTAAGTTCTGACGCTAATTTAATGCGCTGCGCCTCGCCGCCTGATAATTCAGTGGCACTTTGCCCAAGGGTTAGATAGCCAAGCCCTACGTTCATTAGCGTTGTAAGTCCCCGCGTAATAACTTGATTATCACTAAATACAGATAGTGCTTCTTCAACCGTAAGCGATAATACATCAGCGATAGAATGCTCATTGTAACCAACTTCCAGTACGTTATCGTTAAAACGCTGACCGTTACAAACAGTACAGGGGGAATAAACACTCGGCATAAATAGTAATTCTACCGATACCACACCCAAGCCTTCACAATGTGGGCACCGCCCTTTTGCAACGTTAAACGAGAAATGACCCGCATCGTAACCACGGGATTTTGCTTCTTCGGTTGAAGCAAATAAACTTCTGATTTGGTCAAATATGCCGGTATAGGTTGCCAAAGTTGAACGGGGTGTCCTGCCGATGGGAGACTGATCTACCACAACTATACGACTTAACGCTTCAAGTCCGCTTTCAATACAGCCTTGTCGCGGTTCACTTTTAAGTGAAAAAGTGTCGTTAGTAAGAAGCGAATTGGCGTCAGTAAGCAGTTCTTTCGTTTCTCTTGTTTCTTGCGCTCGCTTCCCTTCTTTCTCGGCTGTACTTAAACCATCTTTGACCAACTCAACTAATGCTTGGCTAATTAAACTCGACTTTCCAGAGCCGGAAACGCCAGTGACACAGGTCATCACACCTAGTGGAATATCAATATCAACATGGCTGACATTATTTCTGGACACGTCTTTTAAACGCAATCCCCCTGATGATTTACGTTTTATACGCTGGCTTAGTGCTTTATTGTTAAAAACATAGTCTGCCGTTAAAGAGTTTTTTGTGCTTGCCAGTTCTTTAACCGGCCCACTATAGACAAGCTCACCTCCGTTCACTCCCGCTTTCGGCCCTACATCTACGACCCAGTTAGCCCCTTTGATGACGTAAGGATTGTGCTCGACAACGAGCAGTGAATTGCCCGTATCGGTAATATTGTGAAGCGCGTGAATAAGCCCTTCTACATCGCGAGGGTGAAGACCTGATGAGGGTTCATCCATAACAAAGACAACGCCAAATAAATTCGATTTAAGCTGGGTCGTCAGACGCAATCGCTGTAGTTCGCCTACTGAGATACTTGTTGTACTTCTATCTAACGAAAGGTAATGAAGCCCAAGCGCTACTATGGGCTTCACTCTTTCAATAATGTCGCCCGTAATAGTACGTATCACCTGACCACGCTCTGAAGTATCACCGTTGACTGACTTTCTTAATGCCTGAAGCTTTTCGTGAACTTGCTGTAGTGGCAGCCTTGAAAACTCAATAATATCTAAGCCATCAACTTTCACTGCCAGCGCATTTTGCTTAAGCTTTTTTCCACGGCAAACCGGACATGCTTCAACAGATATAAAGGGAGCAATTCGCTGCTTCATTTTCTCTTTTTGAGAGGTTTTAAACGTATCGAGCACATGACGTCGCGCGCTGATAAACTTGCCATTGTAGCTGGCAGGCTCGCCCTCTTGTTGTGCTTTACGGGTTTGCGCTAGGTTATAGTTTCGGTATACAGGTAACTGAGGCATTTCGTCGGTAAATAAGATCCAGTCACGGGTTTTTTGAGGCAGTTCACGCCATGGAATATCAACATCGATATCTAGCGACAACAATACCCTTACTAGGTTTTTGCCCTGCCATGCACCAGGCCAAGCTGCCACAGCGCCCTCACGTATGGTGAGGCTGTCGTCGGGTACAAGGCGATGAGCTTGTGTGTCAAAAACTTTTCCAATACCGTCACAATGTTCACATGCACCTTCGGGCGTATTAGGAGAAAACCCGTCTGCGTAGACAATGCTCTGCCCTTTGGGATAATCCCCGGCCCGGGAATAAAGCATTCGCAGACTATTAGAAAGCGTGGTGATACTACCAACGGAAGAACGAACTGAAGGTGCGCCCCGGCGCTGGTGCAGGCCCACAGCAGGCGGTAAGCCGTCAATCACGTCTACGTCAGGTTTCTCCACCTGCTCAATTAGTCGTCTGGCATAAGGTGATATTGAATCTAAATAGCGGTGCTGAGCTTCTGCGTAAAGCGTACCGAAAGCCAAAGAAGATTTTCCTGAGCCAGATACACCGGTAAACACCACCACTTCATTTCGCGGTATATCAATACTGATATTTTTTAAGTTGTGTACACGAGCGCCGCGTACGTTAATTTTTCCCTCATCATTGTGCACTTCATCACCTGCATGTCACCTTTATTAAAGAATATTTAGATACAGGCGCTGTATTTCGATCACTATTTTTAAACAAACACATCAGCTGTCTGAGATGAGATGTTGAGCTAAAAAATCCACCAGCAATCTAATTTTAGGTGCAACATTTCGGTTTGAAGGAAATACGGCCCAAATAGCCTCTTGCTTGTCTTTGTACTCGGGAAACAGCTCTATTAGCTGACCAGAGGCTAGCGCTTTACGCACGTAAAAACCGGGTAGCTGTGCAATACCCAAACCAGCAACCGCGGCGCTGCATAGGGCATTCCCGCTGTTATACCGTACTCTTCCCTGTACAGGAATTGATTGAATTTTATTATCGATAAGTAAACGCCAATAGGGTTGTGACCCCACCAGCAACGAGTGCTCTTTTAACTCTTCAATACTTTTGGGTTGACCTTGCTCTTTAAAATAATCCCTACTTCCGCATACAAACAAATGACGTGTAGCCAGCTTTTTTGCAACCAGCGTCGAGTCTTCTAGTTTGCCAATACGAATAGCGAGATCGAGACCAAGCTCCACAATATCGAGTTTTTCATTAGAGAACGTACACTGCACACTAATGCCAGCGTACTTTTGCATAAAGGTATTGAGCAATGGCGCTATGAATGCTTCGCCAAACGCTACGGGAGCGGTAAGTTTAATTAGCCCTTGCGGCGATGCTTGCAGTGCGCTCACAGCTAGCTGGGCATCTTCGAGCGCCTTTAACGCGGGCATTGCCTGCTGAAAATACTGCGTACCCGCTTCAGTAAGCGATACGCTGCGCGTTGTACGCTGTAATAATTTTACGCCTAGCTGCTTTTCAAGTGATGCGACTTTACGGCTTATCTGCGCCACTGACGTATCGAGCTTATTTGCAGCCCCGGTAAAATTGCCAACGTCAGCTACGGCACAAAACTCGGCTATGCCTTCTAGATATTTCATTATCGCCACTCGTTAGTTTAGCGTTGTTCAACACAGCGCTGGTTTATTTGAGTACATTCTATTTGGCCAAATCAATTATTACAAATATGAAATAGTGATTTACTAAAACCGTATTTATCATTAGTAATCCGTCTCCTATACTTTGGCCTATAAAACATCATCGTATATTTATGATTAAGGAGTCATCACATGACATCGTTTAAAGATTCGTTGCAAGAAGGTCAAACTCACATCAAGTCAAAAGCTGCGGTGGCTTGGGGCCCGGGTGAGCCGTTAAAGATGGAAGAAGTTGACGTAGAGCTTCCTAAGAAAGGCGAGGTACTTGTACGCATCGTTGCAACTGGCGTATGCCACACTGATGCATTTACGCTGTCCGGTGATGATCCTGAAGGCGTATTCCCTTCAATTCTAGGCCACGAAGGTGGTGGTATTGTTGAAATGGTGGGCGAAGGTGTAACCAGCGTAGAAGTTGGTGATCACGTTATTCCTCTTTACACCGCAGAATGTGGCGAATGTAAGTTCTGTAAGTCAGGCAAAACTAACCTTTGCCAAGCAGTGCGCGAAACACAAGGTAAAGGCTTAATGCCAGACGGCACAAGCCGCTTCTCTAAAGATGGTGAGCCAATTTATCATTACATGGGCTGTTCAACGTTTTCTGAGTACACGGTTTTACCAGAAATATCGCTAGCGAAAGTTAACAAAACCGCCCCATTAGAAGAAGTATGCTTGCTTGGCTGTGGCGTAACCACCGGTATGGGCGCTGTACTTAAAACCGCGAAAGTACAAGAGGGCGATACGGTTGCTATCTTTGGCTTAGGCGGTATTGGTTTATCCGCTATTATCGGTGCACGCATGGCTGGCGCCGGTCGCATTATTGGTATTGATATCAACGAAAGTAAGTTTGACCTAGCAAAACAGCTTGGTGCAACTGACGTGGTAAACCCTCAGAATTTCGATAAGCCTATTCAGGAAGTGATTGTTGAAATGACTGACGGCGGTGTTGACTACTCGTTTGAATGTATCGGCAACGTCAACGTGATGCGTTCTGCACTTGAGTGCTGTCACAAGGGTTGGGGCGAATCTGTGATCATTGGTGTAGCTGGTGCAGGACAAGAAATTTCAACGCGCCCATTCCAGTTAGTGACAGGTCGTGTATGGCGCGGCTCTGCATTTGGCGGTGTTAAAGGTCGTTCAGAGCTGCCAGGTATTGTAGAGCAATACTTAAATGGTGACTTTGGTCTTCAAGAGTTTATCACTCACACCATGGGTCTTGGTGACATTAACAATGCCTTTGATTTAATGCATAAAGGTGAAAGTATCCGCTCTGTTGTGCATATGGATAAATAAGCATTAGAACCAAAGCGCAGATATTTTAGAATAAAAAACAAAGGCCCGCATAAATGCGGGCCTTTTTGTAGTTACCATATGTGTAAATCTATTTGGCTCTCTTGCGTCTTATAAACGCAAAAGCTGAAAGAGGTAGCAAAATAGCCAAGCTCGCTGGCTCACTAACTGAAACACTGGATACACTCGCTAATCTAGGCGCTTCAGTTACCACGATATCATCAACAAAATTGCCATAGGTTCCTGTATTGATGGTAGAAAAACGGATGGTTGTCAGCGCAGTTTGCGCAACAAAATCACCGTAGAATTCAGACCAAGTTTTAATGGCGTGATCGTCAAACACTTGACTGAACAAAATGTTGTCCGTATCGCTGAATATGTCTAGCTGAAAACTTTCACCTTTACCTCGTGCTGCATAAGCAAATGACACATCATAGGTAGCATCTGCTTCAGTAGAGAAGCTTTGAAAAATAAAGTATCGGCCATTATTGCCATTGGCATTAAGCTCAGCATATTGGCTACCATCAAATGCATTTAACCCTTGGAAGTTATCCCATAGCTCCATATTTGTGCCGCTCCACCCATCAACTGTTCCAGCAGTGAAGGCTTTCCAGCTATTACTCTTAATATCGTTGTTCTCAAAGCTACCGTTTAAAATCAAATTGGCGTGAGCTGTCGTGCTCACACCGAAAACTAAAGATAAAACTACTAACCACTTGCTCATGTACTTCTCCGAAATCACACGTGATCCTATGATTGTATTTTACCAAGTGGTCCAACCTGTGTATCTTATTCTTTAGCATGTTGTATAAAAGTATAACTAAATAACCCCCTGCTCTAACGCCTTGAGCACTGCCCTCGTTCTATCTCGTACACCAAGCTTAGCCATGACTGAAGAAACTTGGTTCTTAATGGTGCCTGTTGATTTGAACATCGCATCTGCAATTTCTTTATTACTGTAACCCGCAGCGATCAAACGGAGAATTTCGACTTCTTTCTCAGTAAGTGGCTCTGGATTTTCAAACGACTCAAATTCTACGTTCAGTCCTTTCAAGCCTTGCAACACTTTTTCGGTTACCGCGGGCTGAATCAGCGTTTTACCATTTTTTATTTGTGTAATAGTGTCAACCAGGGTTTCTAGCGATACATCTTTAAGCAGGTACCCTTTTGCACCAGCGCGCATAGCGCCGTTTACCAGCTCGTGATCGTCAAACGTAGTAAGCATTAGCACTGGCGTACTGATCCCTTTATCACTCAGTGCAAGCAAAGTATCGATACCCGATAATTTGGGCATGCGAATATCCATTAATATCACATCACAGTTTAAAGCGTTTTCACTATCAATGAGCTGCTGACCATTTTCGTATTCGCCAACAACTTCAACGCTATCATCAAGCCCTAAAAGTGATTTGATGCCTTCCCTTACCAGCATTTGATCTTCAACTAATATAAGGCGTGTTTTCATTCGCCCTCCGGTATGTGAATTGCGATGCGAAAACCCTGCTCGGTTCGCTGCCAGCTGATAGTTCCATTTAGCTCATGAACCCGTTCCTGCATTCCTTTTAGACCATTGCCAGCCACCACATGACTTGAAGTGTCAGATTCGCTTGATCGCTCTTCCTTTCGAACCCCTTCTGCAAAAGCGCCTTCTGAATGGCTACATGGTGCTTTGTCGAAGAACTGTATGCTACTTGGCTGCTCATCACTGAGTTTCTCATCTGCAGCATGCGGCACCATACTGTCGTGCATTAGTAGGTTGTAAGCGCCGTTGTGTTGCGTCAGTGATAGGGAAAAATAATGCGCCTGTGTATGGCGTATCACGTTAGTTAGCGCCTCCTGCATACTTCGCAAAAGGCAATCGGCAATTCGCACGTTGGTTAACATTAAATTGTCGTCAATGTGCAGATTTACCATCGGCCTAGGCAAATCGTTAATTAGTGCGTTTACTGCTAATGAAAAATCAATAGCCGCATTTTCCCGAATGTCAGAAATCGCTTCTCTAACATCAGAGAGCAAAAGCTTAGCGATACTGTGGGACTGCTCAACGTGTTGCTTTATGGCTTGCGATTCAGTGCTCTCTAATAAATCCGCCTTTCTAGACGCGACTTGAAGGTTGATAGTAAGCGCCGTCAAATGATGCCCTAAAACATCATGAATGTTTCGCGCTATACGCAGGCGTTCATCTTGAGTAAGCGCCTGCTTCATTAGTTGCTGAGTACTTAATAATTGTCTATTGAGCGCGTCAGCTTCTTCACGTGCTTTCGATTCTTTAATGGCCGTGTTTGACATGATCATGGCAAATAAATTGAATGTCCAAAACAGCGCGCCAGTTAAGACAGCTTGCTGCTCTTGCCACACCCACCCTTGGATGAGGATGGTGGGCAAAGCCAATGGTATTGAAAGTACGACGCACTTTTTCCAATTAACATAGTAAGGAAGAATGGCGGACCAAATAACAATGAAGATGGCAAGGTAGGCATAGGGAAGCAAAAACTGGCAAAGTACCGCTAATAGAAACATCGCCCATAACGTTGGCAGCCTTAACGAAGGCATACTGTGGTCATGCCTACTGACAATCACAAAAGTCGCAGCTAGCATACAAAAAATAGCAATGGCGGAGAGGGATCGCCAATGCATGAACGAGTATTGATGATACAAGAAGTAAAGTGCAGAGCCGCTTACAAACATCCACGTAATACATGCAGATGCGCGCTCGATATCGATGCTCACCCGCCAATGAGCAGGGATTGAGATTTTCATTCGTTTCTGACTACCTATATCTTTTCGTTCTTATAGCGTTACTTTGACAAAAAATATAGTTCAATGCATAGGCCAGAAGTCACTTTTTATTTCATGACTTCTGGCACTGTTGTCAATCTCGTGAAGTTATCACTATAAGCCTACAATTTTGTTCATTGCCAAAGGAAAGCAAGATGCAAACAATTCATGGCTTTATAGTAACGCTTCATATTTTAACGGGTGCTCTGTCACTTTTACTGTTTTGGGTGCCTAGTCTTACGAAAAAGGGCGGAAAAGCCCACAAGCAATTTGGTGGTTACTATATAAAAGCAATGCTATTTACGTCTATTAGTGGCGTTGTCAGCTCTACTATGGTGTTGTTTATTCCGCTAGTCATCTACCCAACAATGCCCGAGCACTTTGAGTCTGTTGCTTATTTCACTGCCTACCTTAGAGGCCAATATCTCTTTTTGCTGATGTTGAGCCTATTGGTGTGGAACAACGTAAGGCATTCTGTAGCGGTGCTTAAAGCGAAGCAAAATCTTGAGAAACTGCGTACTATCGAGTATCTGTGGCTACCCGCTTTGCTTACTGTTGTAGCTTCTATTGCATTGTATCAGGGTATTACGTACGGCATCACGCTAACTTGTATCTTTGCCCCTATTGCACTGTTAAATGCCATTGGTATTGCGCGCTATGTTTATCAAAAAGACATCGTTGCAGGTTCGTGGGTAACTGAGCACATTGGGCATATCATTGGCTCTGGCATTGGTGCATATACCGCATTTTTTGCCTTTGAAGGACGCGCATTATTCGAAGGCTCGCCGTCACTACAACTTGTCAGTTGGGTTCTACCTGCCCTTATAGGCGTTCCTTTTTCAATCTGGCTTAGCTGTAAATACAAACCAAAATCATCTGGTCGTAATACGCCTTCTTTAAAACCTAAGGTAGTGAAAAGTTAAACTTAAAAGTGATATATAAATATTCAATTCAGCAGTTGTTATCAATGCCACGGTTAGGGCCTGTTTACATAACGGAGGCATTGCCACTTGGACAACAAGCCATCAAATGTGTAACGTAAGAAATGGCAATAACGCCACCACTAACCAGTGTGAACATCGAGCGCTAAATTATGAAAAAGCACCAATCAGCAGCACTTAAAATATTGAAAGATACACTGTCATTTCAAACGTATAAGCGTAGTCTCGCTGTCAGTGCGGCCTGTATTGGTTTAGGGCTAGGTTTAAGTGCACATGCGAACGCATATCATGAAGACAATTCAACACCGCAAACCAGTGACCAAACGCAAATGAATACCAAACCGACACTTACAACGCTCACCAACTACCAAGAAAACGCGCCATATATGTTCTCTTCGGGCTTACCCGATGCCTCTCACCTTTCTTTACTGAAAGAAAAAGGGGTGACGCACGTTGTAGATTTGATCCCAGGGGATAGAACCAGTGAAATCTTAACTACCTCAGAATTAGGACTCAATTACTTTAATGTGCCCGTGGATTGGGAAGGCCCCACATTAGCCAACTTTTTAAATTACGCAGCGTTTATGCAAACCGTCGATATCAAAGAAGACAAGGTACTCACGCACTGCAAACTGAATTGGCGAGGCGCTGCTTTTACGTATCTATACAGAATTAACGTACTTGGTGAAAATGAACAAGCCGCCCAAAAAGACCTTATGGCTATTTGGCATCCGAATCCAACATGGTTCGCCTTCATGAACGAGGTAATTGCCCACTACAATGAGGTAAACGGTAAAGAAGTAGCGATGTCGTTTGAGGCTGCCGATCCTGAAAACCACTAAATTTCTGGCTTACCGAGAATAATGGCGGTCTAAGACCCTCTCGTCCCTACCAAACACATATGAAATTTCAGATTTATTATTGACACATACGGAATTTCATATACGATACATCGCATACGAAATTTCATATGTGATGTGATTTATGTCGACTTGTTCTGATTCTGCGCAGCTACAGCCTTTAACATTTTTCAAATGCTTGTCGGAAGACACCCGCTTAAAGACGCTGCTTATGCTCTGTGTAAAAGGTGAGCTATGCGTGTGCGACCTTACTGATGCGCTTCAATTAAGCCAGCCCAAAATTTCACGCCATCTCGCTGACTTACGAAAGTGCGGTTTAGTTCTCGATACTCGTAAGGGCAAATGGGTGTATTACCAGCTCCATCCTGACCTACCCACTTGGGCGCTGGAGGTCATTAAGAACACCGCTATTCACAACAATGAATATATTAGCGAGGCGTTAGCGAATTTGTCCTGCGAGAATTGCTAGATTCCAAACTTTCTGAATGGCACAGAGACCGCTGCAAAAATGCACAGCAAAGGTCAAAAGGCCCTGGTGTTAATTGCAGCTTAATACTTCGCCAAGTATCTGTTTTTTTCGAAGTCTTATTCTATTTATTACAGCTACCCACAGTAGCCTCGACCATTAAACAAGGTTTTATATGAAGATTTTATATATTTGTACGCACAACCGTTGCCGCAGCATTCTTTGCGAGGCCATCACTAACGCCTCGAACGGCAATGTAGAAGCGCGCAGCGCGGGCAGCCAGCCTGTCGGTGAAGTACACCCTCTTTCTCTTAAGTACCTTGCAGAGCGCGGGTTCAGTACAGACGGCCTTCAAAGCCAGTCGTGGGATGAATTTGAAGATTACGATGCTGATCTTGTTGTCACGGTTTGTGATTCAGCGGCGGGCGAGTCATGCCCTGTTTATTTCGGTAAATCTCTTAAGGTGCACTGGGGCTTAGAAGACCCGTCTAAGTTAGAAGGTAGCGAACAAGAGAAAGCAGAGGCCTTCAACAACACCATCGATATTATTGAAAAGCGTGTAGCGGCATTAGCAGAACTTGCTGAGAAAAACTTAGATAAAGCAGCGCTTAAAGAGGCACTATCAAAATTAGGAGCCCAGTAATGGGTAACAGTAAATCAATGAGCCAAGATATATCAAGCAACCAAGAAAGCTCAAAGGCACAAAGCCCATCTGATAACGCGGTAATGGCGCAAATGCACAAGCCAATTATGGCTAACTTTGCATCAAGGTTCTCAGACCACAAGCCGCGTATATTGCTACTTTACGGCTCGCTCAGAGAACGCTCGTACAGCCGCCTAGTAATTGAAGAGTCGGCGCGGTTGCTCGAATACTTTGGCGCTGAAGCCAAAATCTTTGACCCTCGTGGATTGCCGCAGCCAGATACTGAAGATGACTCACATCCAAAAGTGAAAGAACTGCGTGAGCTTATGATGTGGTCTGAAGGGCAAATTTGGTGTTCACCAGAGCGCCACGGCAGCATGACTGGCATTATGAAAAGCATGATTGACTGGGTACCGCTTAGCCTTGGCGGCGTGCGACCGACCCAAGGTAAAACGTTGGCGATTATGCAGGTTTCCGGCGGTTCACAATCGTTCAATGCGGTAAACCAAATGCGCATTTTAGGTCGCTGGATGCGCATGCTAACCATCCCTAATCAGTCTTCTGTGGCAAAAGCCTTTCTAGAATTTGAAGACGATGGTCGCATGAAGCCGTCACCTTACTACAACCGCATTGTGGACGTAGTTGAAGAGTTGGTGAAATTTACTTTGCTCACCCGCGACAACAAAGACTTTTTAGTTGACCGCTATTCTGAGCGCGTTGAAAGCGCAGAAGAAGTGAGTAAGCGTGTTAATCAAAAATCGTTGTAAAGTAAGACAAAGGTGAATCAGAATGGGTTTCTTTGAACGTTATTTATCAGTGTGGGTTGGCCTTTGCATTGTTGCAGGGGTGGGCCTAGGCTATGCCATGCCGGGTGTCTTTGCGTCTATTGCGGCGCTTGAATATGCGCACGTAAACCTGATAGTGGCAGTACTTATTTGGCTAATGATTTACCCAATGATGGTACAAATAGACTTTGGCTCAATTAAAGACGTGGGTAAAAAGCCGAAAGGCCTTGTACTGACCTTGGTGATTAACTGGCTGATAAAGCCCTTCACTATGGCACTATTGGGTTGGCTATTTTTTAAGGGCATTTTTGCCGACTGGGTAGATCCGCAAACTGCCACTGAGTACATTGCAGGCATGATCCTACTGGGCGTCGCTCCATGTACAGCGATGGTATTTGTGTGGAGTCACCTTACCAAAGGGGATGCTAACTACACGTTAGTCCAGGTATCAATTAATGACTTGATTATGGTCGTTGCCTTTGCACCGCTTACCGCCATGCTGCTGGGCGTAACAGATATAACCGTACCGTGGGATACCCTGCTGCTTTCTGTTGCACTGTATGTTGTATTGCCATTGGTCGCGGGTTATATCACGCGCCGTCACTTGGAAAATAAAGGCAATAACGCACAAGGAAATGGCGCTGTTGACGCATTGGTTAGCAAGTTCAAACCCTTTTCAGTTATCGGCCTGCTACTCACTATTGTTATTTTGTTTGGTCTTCAGGCCGAAACTATTTTATCGCAGCCGCAAGACATCGTGCTTATCGCAATACCGCTACTAATACAAACTTACGGTATTTTTGCCATTGCTTACTTTGCGGCAAAACGTATGAAACTGCCGCATAATGTTGCAGCACCGGCATGTATGATTGGTACGTCTAACTTTTTTGAATTGGCGGTAGCCGTGGCTATTTCGCTATTTGGTTTACACAGCGGCGCAGCACTTGCCACTGTGGTGGGTGTATTAGTTGAAGTGCCCGTTATGCTTTCGCTAGTGTGGTTTGCGAACAAAACGCGCCACTGGTTTGACTAAGCGCATATAAAAAAGGGCGAACCACAGTTCGCCCTTTTTCATCAATTTTTCTCATCAACCTTTATCGACGCTTTTTACAACGCTCTTTATAAGTCGTTAAAATTTTAAACTGCAATCGCTGGTTTGTAAGTATCGGGAAGAATAAAACCAAAGCGCTGCAAAACTGACGTTAGCACGTCTCGCTTTATCGGCTTTTCTATAAAACCCAGTGCACCTAAAGACATCACTTTTTCTTGCATCATTGGCTGAATATCGCCAGACACGACGATAACAAACGTTTCTAGCTGACGGCGTTTTATTTCACTCAACACACTGATACCACCAAGAACAGGCATGGTCAGGTCCAGTAAAACCAAATCTATTGTGTGATGAGCCAATACTTCCAGCGCGTCCATACCATTTGACACTTCGTAAATAGTTTCAGCAAAGCCATCTGGCAAATTGCTTCTCGCCATTTTTCGCGCCAGCGCCGAGTCATCACAAATAAGAATATTAAAACCCATCAAATACAAACTTATAATTGGTTATTAATCCGCCAACAGAATACATTAAACGAAAGTATAATAAAACAAAAAAGTGTCTGATAATTGGTAACTTAATCGCTATCTGCGCCAAACTTCACTCTTCAAGCTATCTATTTTGTGGTAGATATAGCGAGTAACAAAATAAGGAACACACGACCATGCAAGAGTTAGCTACTAGCCAAGATAAGAGTTTGGTAAGAAAAGTTGCCTATCAAATTTTGTCTCATTTCGATAAGAGTTATCGATGGTTCACCCGCATCACTCGTGGCGCTCAAGAAAGGTTCGAAAAGGGAAATTGGAAAGAAACTCAGCTTGCCTCTAAAGAGCGAATAACCATTTACGAGCAAAGCCTGTCAGACGCTGTCGCCGAAATTTATCAGCTAACTCAAGTACATCAAAAAGACGACGCTTTCTGGCAAGAGCTTAAGAAAGTATTTGCATTACAGCTAGAAGGCCACCCGCAATTTGAGCTAGCCGAAACCTTTTACAACTCTGTAATTGGCCGCTTGTTTAAACATAGAAAAATCGATAACGATATGATGTTTGTCTTGCCCAGCCGCTGTTTCTTACCCGGGCAAGACAGAGACAAAGTGATTAACAGCTTCGACACCACCACCACGGTGCGTGAAATGTACGAGTCAATTTTTAAGATATATCGATACAACATTCCGTTTGAAAACTTCGAGCGAGACCTACAGAACCTTGAAAGCGCGCTTCGCGCTCGGTTGAATAAGGAGCAGCTAGCCAGCGTTCAAGCTGTGGAAATCCTTAAGCCTACGTTTTTTAGAGGAAAAGCCGCTTACCTGATTGGGCGAATTTGCATGCCCGACGAAACGCTGCCGTTTGTTATCGCCATGAGACGCTATAACGAACCCCATATGTTTGTGGATGCGCTGCTAACTGATCGCAAAGACTTAAGCGTTATTTTCGGTTTTGCTCGCAGCTACTTTATGGCTGACACTCAAAACCCTGCGGAAGTTGCCGCCTTTCTTCAAGAGCTTCTCCCCAATAAAAAGCACTTCGAGCTGTATATGGCAATGGGACACTACAAGCACGGTAAAACAGTGTTTTATCGCAACTTCTTGCAGCACATGGACGAGTCGGACGACAAATTTGAGGCCGCCCCGGGCATTCGAGGCCTGGTCATGATGGTTTTCCATCTTCCCTCTTATGGTGTGGTGTTTAAAATTATTAAAGACGAGTTTGCAGAGAGTAAAAAAATCACGCGTGAGCACGTTAAGGAATGCTACAAACTCGTAAAAATGTCAGACCGTGTGGGCCGAATGGCCGACACTCATGAATATGTGAATTTTAGGTTTCCGCTAGACAGAATTGAGCCTGAGTTAATTGATGAACTCAAAGAGACGTGTGCATCGAGCTTAGAATTCACTGAATCTGAACTCATCATTAAACACATGTACATTGAACGGAAAATGACGCCGCTTAATCTGTATCTACAAGAAGAAACAGATGAAGAGAAAATTACCCGTGCACTAGATGAGCTTGGACTGTGCATTAAGCAAATTGCCATGGCCAACATATTTCCTGGCGACATGCTACATAAAAACTTCGGTATTACCCGTCATGGCCGCGTTATTTTCTACGACTATGATGAAATTTGTTTAATGAATGAGCGCAATTTTAGGTCCCTGCCGAAATCTGACGACCCTTATGCTATTGATACGCTCTCGGTAGCGCCTAACGACGTATTCCCCGAGCAGTTTGAGCATTTCATTGTAGGTAAACGCAAGTTCAAAGATATACTTAAATCGTTGCACGGTGATTTGATGACCCCTGAATATTGGCACGAAGTTCAGGAAAAATGTGCACGAGGCGATGTTCAACACTTCACGCCTTACAACGCCAGCATGCGTTTTGACAGAGGCTAACTAAGTTAAGTGTTTGATCAAGATGCACGTTGACCGGGGCCCCAGTGTAGTTCAATAGTGTAGAGCAAGCCAAAGCACTGTGCATGCGCCCTCTAGGGCACTAGACACCTGAACAAATTGTCGCTACATGCGAAAAAGCTTAAAAGTGATCGTTTCGTTACTTAACACTCGTAAAAGCATGTGAAAGCGATACTGCTTTGCGACTGCTTGATTTTGCTTGCTGACGATTAATCGCCACATAATGGCGACAGCAACGCCAAACAAGTGTGTGAATGTTGATAAACAAAAGAAGCGTAATAATGAAAGTGCTACTTGTAGAAGATGATCCAAAGGTTGCCTCGCACATTGCAAATGGACTATTGGGTGAAGGGCATGAATGTATTACTGTAGGTGATGGAACATCAGGCTACCAACAGGCGTCAAGTAACGAATTAGACGCCGTAATTCTGGATGTGATGCTGCCCGAACTCGACGGTTTTTCTGTTTTAGAAAAACTTCGCGAAGAAGGCAACACAACGCCCGTTTTATTACTGAGTGCAAAAAGTCAGGTTGAAGACAAGGTCAAAGGCCTTCGCACAGGCGCTAATGATTATTTAACTAAGCCTTTTGCCTTTGAAGAGTTACTTGCTCGCGTTGAAGGCCTTGCAGGTCGTAACAAAGAAGGTGAAGACAAGACGCTGATAAAAGTAGGCGACCTCACTCTAGACTTGGTTAACCGCAAAGTGTTGCGTGGCGATCAAGAGATTGACCTGCAGTCTAAAGAATTTCAATTGCTTGAATGCCTGCTCCGTCACAAGGGTAAAGTCGTGACGCGAAGCATGCTGCTTGAGCAGGTTTGGAACTATCATTTCGACCCGCAAACGAATGTGATAGATGTTCACATTAGCCGATTGCGTCAAAAAGTGGATAAGGCGTTTAATGTCCCGCTTATCGAAACCGTAAGAGGCACAGGGTATCGAATAGCGGACGGGCTTGCATGATAGCAATACGCGACTTTACGCGTAGTTCAAGTTTTCGCGTAGGCGTATTGCTCACCACTCTAGCTTGTATTGCCATTGTTTTAATTGTTTATTTTTGGCGATTAACGAGCAGCGACTTGTTTATTTCGGAATCGAATGCTGCCGTTAATGCCAAAACAAACGCGCTGATTACTCTTTATGAAAACCTCGGTATTGACGCGGTTAAGTTAGCGATAGCCAAAGACAATGGCCAACATTCGCCAAATGGCTCAACAATCACCTCAGCCTCCGACCACCTACGTTCATTTGTTGCACTGAGTAAAGATGAACAAGTAGTGGCTGGCAATCTGTCGTCAATTCCCCTTGTTCTTGAGCGCCACAAAGGTGCCAGTTTTGCTACCGCAGAAATAGTTATCACCCGCCCCAATAGCACAACGAGAAAAACGCTGCGCCAAGCACTTATGAGAGAAGTAACCCTTGGCGATCACGTGCTTTACGTTGGTCGTGGCATTGACGATTTATACAGCGCACAGTGGTTTGGTAAAACGTTCAGCTGGGTCATTGTGGTGTTGCTTTGTACCTTGAGTGTGCTGAGCTTCGCTATAGCCGTTTACGTGGTTAATCGAATTAACCGCATGTCGCAAACGGCGGATAAGATTATCAAAACGGGAAACCTGCAAGAGCGTTTAGAAATTGACAGTAATTGGGACGATCTGAGCAGTTTGTCATTTGTGTTTAATCAAATGCTCGATACTATCGAGAGTTCAGTCAACAATATAAAGTCAGTGACCGATAGCATCGCCCATGACCTTCGCACCCCATTATCTCGACTTCGCAACACGCTAGAAAAAATCGAAGACACTCAACTAAGGGAAGATACAACCCAAGAAGCCGACAACCTGCTAAACATGTTTAACAGCTTGTTACGCATAAGTGGGCTTGAAACCACCAATAAGAAAGAAGGCTTTTGTTCCACTGACGTACGCGCCATCGTAGAGGACGTGGTTGACCTGTATCACCCCCTTGCAGAAGAGCGCGACATTACCCTTTCGAGCGAGCTCGATGCAGTTACAATGCTTGCCGATCCTAACCTGCTATTTCAAGCTGTAGCTAACGTGTTAGACAACGCCATAAAGTACTCTAACGAAAAAAGTGTGGTCACCGTACAGCTCTCTACCACAGCAAGTCATATCGTGATTGCCGTGAACGATGCGGGAATTGGCGTGGGTGAACATGAAATTGTGAATCTGGAGCGCCGATTTTATCGGGCAGACGGCAGTAGAACCAGTAAGGGAAATGGGTTGGGCTTATCGCTCGTGTCTGCCATTGTGAAGTTACACGACGGCCACATTTGGTTTATTCACGACCCGCTAGTTAAAGGGCACGGGTTAGGTGTGGTATTTACGTTTAAGCGTTAAACTTTGGACTATTGCTTTTGTCGACAAAAAATAAAAAAACGCTGACGCTTTTTTCTTAGCATCAGCGTTTTTATCCTACATTTTCAACGTTGTGATTTGTGCCAGTCGCTTACGCTAACAGCGACTTCACGTACGCTTTAATCTCTTCATCTTGACCGTGGTCAAATAGACACTGCTGGAAACGCTCTCCAGATACGGCTGTTTTAACCAGTTCAACGTCCATTTTTTTCAGTGAATCGACGTAGCTCTCTGGAGCCAACGCACGTTTCAAATCTGCGAGAATACCAGCGTTTCGTACTTGAGGTTCTTTACGTTCAACGGGATAGCCCGCGCCACGCTCGCCTGTTAACGCTTTCTCAAAGATATAACGCGCATTAAGTTCAGCGCCCCATCCAAAGCCTTTTGCAAAAGGTAACGCTAACGCATTTCCATTGTTAACTTGGTTAAACAAAAATGCATCTGAAGGGTCGATACAATAACCGCAAAATACGCCTGGATGAGCATTCAATGACATCAAAGCCCCTTGACCCGTACCACAGCCTGAAATCACAAAATCGACAGCTTTTGAGTTGAGTAGAATAGCTCCCATTATGCCTAAGTGCACATAGGTAAGATGGTGATCAGTTTCGCTGTTCATACCCACATTGAATACAGCGTGTCCCAGTGAGTCCGCCACGCTTGTGAGCTCATTTAATATTACCGGATTCTTAGCCGCCTGACTGTTTTCCATCATCAATGCAACTTTCATGAACGCTCCTAAGCAAAGAAAAATAACGAATTAAACGCTTACATTAGCATGGAACGAAATGCCACCTCACGGGTAATGCCAAAGTAAATGTCGATTAGTTTCAAATGTGAAACGAAAACGGAAATATAAGAAGATGGAGGGCCGACGAGTAACAACTCACTTACCAGTAAATCTACTGGCCAGCATTTTTCAAAAAACGAGGTTAATGGCGTATTAGTCTGTTTGTTTTTGCATAAATATGGTGACTTCTGCCATCACAATACCAAACTTACGAATATACGAACGGTTCATCATCGTGCTGTCGTCAAATGCCCAAAACCAATCGTCAAACGTCACTGAATAGGTAGTGTCATCCACCGGCAAATCCATCTCGTAATGAAAGTTAAATGCGTTGCCAAAGCTTGTGCCTTTGGCTGGACCATCAATGTCACTCGCGCGACCCACATAGCTATTATCACTTTGCTTTACAATGGTCCAAGTACGGGACGTTGGACCGTCGCCCACACCGTAATTAAAGGATTCATCAAGGGTTAACGTATCGCCATCTACTGAACCATCGATGTCTACTACGAACCTTTGCACCACCTCGCCCGAGCGGTTCTGAACAATGCCCCAGGCTTTAACGTTCCCATCAAAAAATTGCTCAATATCGAAAACAGGCGATACAGACCTGTAGTCTTCACCATCGACTGAAACAGAGCATCCGGATAGCCCTGCCACCGTTAAAGCGGCAATTCCGATTCCTAAAACAAACTTCACCGTATTCTTTATCACTTTCGCAACCTTAATTAATTGACGAGATAGACTTGGCGTAATGCTAATAAAGCGTTGCCCTTATCCGTTTCCCAATAACTTCTTTCTAAATTTTGGCTCAGACGTTTTATCGCTTAGCCAGATATCAAAAAAACGCTGTGTAAATGCTTTGTCTTCAATTTCATCAGCCTTTTCACCGTTCACGTAAAACACACTCGTGCCATCTTTCGTAGCGATACCGGTAATGACGTCGCCCTCGCTGACATCAGGAAAGATACTATTCATTAGGGAAAGCCACTTGTCTGAATCATCAGCCGATAGGTCTCCTTGCTTTTTCATTTCATCAATAGAACGCTGGGCAATTTTCTTGCCTTCCAAGTCTCGCTGGTACGTTAACTTTAGTGCAAAGGGGGGCTGGTTGGCGTATTCACCTTCAGGCGCATAAAGCTCACCGGTATACACATCCCAGAAGTAGTAAGAGAACATTCCTTTTCCAACGAGCTTTGCATTGGGAACATAATTACTGATGTGCTTAACATCTGGCTCTTGCGCAACCGCATTCTTTGACATGATTAGCCCGCTTGTTGATATCGAGACAAAAAGCATGATGGAAAACATCTTCGCAGCCATGCTAGCGCTATACATCGAATATCCCCACACACCACTGGCACGTTCTGGGCGCATTGGTAAGGATTTAGCTCTCAACTGGCGAAATAGGCCATACATTTTGATAACCATAACTATGCTCTTTTGCGTAATAAACAGTACAGGTCTTTTATTGAATTTCTATCTGGTTATACTCTTGCCTTCACACATTTGATCAACTGACACTAGGCTCTCGTTGTGCTTCCCCTTGATGCATTTAAATCGTCATTAACCCTGCCCTCACCGCTAATCCCATTTAAGCCAAATTGGGAAGGTGCCAGCAAGGTATCGCTATTTGTTAAACGTGATGATGCTATTCACCCTGTAATGTCAGGTAATAAATGGCGAAAGCTAAGTCATGCGCTCACCAGCCCGTTGCCAAAAACGATAGTGAGTTTCGGCGGCGGTTTTTCTAACCACCTGCATGCACTAGGCTTTGTTTGTTATAAATTGGGCATTCCTTTTAACGCCGTTATTCGCGGTGACTACAGCGCTGCACCTACACCCATGATTGAGGATTTGAAAAGTTGGGGCACCCGTATCGACTATGTAGACCGAGTCACTTACAAAAAGCGAAACGATAGCGCATATCTACTTCATCTTAAGCAGCAGCAACCTGACGCGATGATCATTCCTGAGGGCGGAAGCCAAGCACAAGCGCTTCAAGGGATAAAGGACATGGTTGATGAAATCGACATAGACTTTGATTTTATTGTCGCTCCTGTCGCTAGTGGAGCCACTTTGGCGGGAATAGTCAGTGCATTAAATAAACGTAATGAAAAGAATGTGAAAGACACTCTCCATCACACTGGTTGCAACGCTGTCGGTGTTGGCGTGCTGAAGGGTGAAGACTACTTAGAAGGATTAGTCGAACAATTTCTTCCAGCCTCGCTTGGGCGATCAAATTGGCATATTGAACACAACTACCACTTCGGTGGTTACGCCAAAGCGCCAAATGAGCTTCAAACCTTCTGCAACGATTTTAATAATACTTTCGATTTTGATATCGAGCCTGTTTATTCCGGCAAAGCCTTTTGGGCAGTTAAAGATATGCTGGCCAAAGGTATGTTTGAAGACCGGTCACGCATTGTTGTACTGCACACAGGCGGCTTGCAAGGCGCAAGATAAAACCCTTTTATAACAGAGTGTTGCGCTCACTACCTTTCGGTGTTACAACTATCCCTGTGAGCTTGCTCACAATTCTTTTAAACACTAAACAACGATAACAACAAGAAGTTTGTCGCAGGATGCGGCATAAACATTAGCGCTTGCTACCTGCAAACTTCATCAAGGAATGATTATGAAAGATATTTTCTTCTTCGACTCAATGTTAACCCCTAAGATTATCACTTTCGTGTACTGGCTATTGCTTTTAGGATCTGTGGTAAGTGGCGTAACAACGATGTTTGTAGGGTACGACGCGAGTTTTGTATACGGCCTATTTATTATCGTGTCTGGCTGTATTGGCGCAAGAATCTGGTGCGAACTGCTTATCGTACTTTTCAAAATTCACAGCAACCTTCAGAAAATTGCTAGTAAAGAGTAACGTTACTCCTTGTTAAAGGTGCCGCTCTGCGCAGCACCTTTAATTAAAACGAAATACTTAAAGCAAAATTACGCTACTGCAACAGTGTCCGTGTAACGTTTCAACGTATCTAAATAATCCATTTTACGCTTTTCAGAAAGCCAACTGGTTTTAAAGCTATTTTCAACAAGCGTGATTAAATCCTCTTTGCTGAATTGCCCTTCTTCTTGTAGGGCAATTAAATTCTCATTCAAGTAGGCTCTGAAATAAGACGGATCGTCTGAATTGATACTCGGCAGCAACCCTTTTTCCAACATTTGTTTCAATTCACAAGAAGTGAGTGATTGAACAACAAATTTGTTTGAAACAGGACAGACCGTTAATCCCAAATTTTTTGATTTTGCAAGCTCGCATAAAGCATCAGATTCGAGAATGTTTACACCATGATCAATCCTGTCGACCTTAATATCCTCAATTACTTGACGTATGTGCTCTTGCGTATTGTCTTGGTTAACATCACAGTGCATTGTAAGTTTAAGTCCCCATGAACGCGCTTTTGAGAATACTTCTGCAAACTTTGATGGCGGGTTATTTTTCTCGTCGGAATCGAGCCCGACGCCGACTAACTTGTTGAGGTGGGGCTTAGCTAGCTTCAGATGTTCCATCGCTGATTCAGCCGACATATCTCGCAAGAAGCACAGGATAAGCTGACTTTCTACACCCAATTCAGTGCGCGCATCTTTTTGCGCTGCATGTATTCCGTTAATAACGCTATCGAAACCCACACCTCGAATTGTATGAGCTTGGGGGTCAAAGAAAAGCTCAACATAAATGATGTTCTGTGCTGCGGCTCTCTTAAGGTATGCCATAGTAAGCTGGTAGAAGTCATCCTCTTCTATGAGCACGCTCATACCCGCGTAGTAAATATCGAGGAAAGAAGGTAAATCATAAAAATCATACGCCTTTATCATTTCTTCAGGTGTTTTGGCTTTCAGTGAAACGTTATTTTTCTGCGCTAAGGCAAAACTTAGCTCAGGCTCTAATGTGCCTTCAATATGAACGTGAAGTTCGGCTTTTGGCATATTTTCAATAAACTTTTTCATTTAACTTCCCTATTTCCTTGGCGCTTTTAGCTACTGTAAAAGCTTGGCTAGTATGTTGTTACCAACTGATAAGGTGTTAATTTGCAAAAAGTGCGCCTAAGGAAAGCGAATTCAGTCAGACGCTGTTGGTTGTAATGCAACTCTAGAGGTTGCGGATCCTTGAGTGTGGAAAGTCTATTTAAATGGCATTCCCACTTTGCTTCATCTCGGTCAACAATATGCTTTACTTTGGTGCGTTTCTGCCAATGAATGTGTGCAAATTGAATGCGTTGTAAAAACATAGTTCAGGCGCGCGAGCACCATTACTATCAATCTGCGACAGGATAGCCAAACAACCTCTTTAACTTTGCTTTTATCCCTTTTGCGTGCTGAAGCTGTTCACGAAGCACACCTATTTGACTGAAGTTGGCGCTAAGAGGATTGTCCTCAGGCATTTTTCCTACAATGCCGTACTTTATCGTTATCGTTTTGTCTTCTTTAGCGAAAGTGCCGAATAATTTATCCCATATAATAAGTACGCCACCGTAATTCTTATCGATGTATGGTTTATTCGTTGCGTGATGAATACGGTGATGCGTAGGCGTGTTGAAGATACGCTCTACCCAGCCTAGGTTTCCAATTGTCTGAGTGTGTACAAAAAACTGATAAGCCAGATTGATAGCGACAATGGCAAAAACCAGACTTGGCGAAAAACCAATAAGAATCATTGGTACCCAGAACAGCCACATGCCGACAAAAGGGTACAAAACGCTTTGTCTGAAGGCCGTTGTGAAATTCATTTTTGTCGAGCTGTGATGTACCACATGCGCTAGCCAAAACCAGTGTATGTTGTGTGAAGCACGATGAAACCAGTAGTACAAAAAGTCTTGAAGGATAAAACCTGCAAAAAGTGATAGTGCACTAAGCTCTATTTTAAATAGTGAAAACTGGTGTAACCAAATAAAAAAAGGCATTAGTAGAAGCAAGACCAATGCATCAGAGCCCTGATGCAATAGTGCAAGTAAGGCATTGTTCACACTGTCTTTTACATTGTAAAACTGTCGCGCTTTCTTAAATTCAACAAAAACACACAGTAGAAATACGGGGCTTAACCCTAGCAAAATAAGTTCAACGGGGATCAAAGCGTGCTCCTAACTTATCTAGACATTGCTCAATATCGTTTTGCAACAGGCGCGTCAGTAACCAGTTTGGTATATACCAGGGCGCCCGACAGGTAATGCGATAAGAAACGTTTGTTGAATTTTCCTGCTGCGTGAACGCAATAACGCCCCTGTGAGCCTTCACTGGGAAGTCATCAACCACTCTATATTCAATGCCGTTGGTATCTGCGTGAATAATCTCTTCTTTAAAACGTACACTAAGAATAGTGACTTCTCTTACGCAGCCCTTTCCGCCGCTAATCTCATTATCATTTTCTGCTTTCAATACCTTAAACGATGCGTTGAAAAAATCGCTTAAATTCTGGTGATCAAGCAGCGTATCGCACAGTTCTTTGGGCGTTGCAGCAATATTTTTTTGGTAGTAAACGTCAACCATCTACGTTATTTCCTTTTTTGACGGCTCCTAGCATAAATTGACATTTCTATTTTATCTTGCGTTAATGCGACAGTGTTTTTGTTATTTTGCGACAAGCATATGCCATCAGTTTCCTCAGCCTATATCCAAAGTACGGTGAGCTATTTAGTTAGCTTAGGCGTTAATGCCGACAATGTTTCGTTAACTACCCAAAAGCATGACTCACTGTCTGGCTCTTCACGTGTTGATATGGATGTATACGTTGAGCTGTTAAACCAAGGGGTCGCATTAACCAACAATTCGCTATTTGGTTTTGAGTTGGGTAAACATATTCAGGCGAAAGATTACGGAGTACTGGGTTACCTTGTTGAAAGTTGCGAAAACTTGGCTCAAGCCATTAATGCGCTAACCCGCTTTGACGCTTTAGTCGCTGATATTGGCACCACTAGCGTGTTTTTCGAACCTGACAATACCCGCGTTGAGTGGGTACCCAAAAGCGCCGATTGCAAGCAGATGGTATTGCGCAACACCACAGCCTGGGTAGCAACCGTCTACAAGATATTAGGTTCTGCCTGTAAACTGAATGCCGTCACCTTTACGTTTCCTTTGAGCGATTCGGAAAAAGCCATGCTAGCGATGTGGTTCAATTGTGAGGTGGTTGATAACGCCAACACCAACGCCATTATTTTTCCTCAGCACCTTTTACATATTCCATTTACCAGCGAGAACAAAGCGATGTTTAGTGCGCTTGTAAAAGTATCCGAAGAAGAACTAATGGCGAGCAAAGGCGGCGACCGTGTTCAATTTGCCAATAGCCAGTTCACCGCTAATCAGCATGAAGACATAAGTCATAGAGTCGTTGCGCTTTTAAAAGCCAATCCAACCTTAAAAGGCTGCGATCAGCAACGCGTAGCCAATGCACTTTTTATCAGTCCGCGCACCTTACAGCGAAAATTGAAGCAAAGTGGCACTAGTTTTCAACAAATTCTCAATAGCGAACGCAAAGCCCGCTTAGATGATCTGCTGAAACATCACTCTATCGCTGATACCGCAGATTTATTGGGGTTTCAGGAACAATCATCATTTACCCACGCCTTTAAAAAGTGGTACTCAACAACACCACTGAAATACCAAAAACAACTTTTAGCGCCTTAAAGCTAATGTCCACTTCCTCATCACCGAACTATTAAGTCGCGTTGAAAAACAACCGATAAAAAGCAATCGCCCTAGGGCCTGTTGACCTTTGGTGTACGAATTTTGGTCTAAATGGAAGCCTTTTAATCGCGAAACAGTCCTGCAAGCCTAGCGGGCTAAGTTAAAGGACTGTGACAAAGAGTAAAAGGCTTCCA